>Ga0315282_10001800_pt1 | contig 40074 bp, 37 predicted proteins | sample YL17G07_20_MG_FD_203693 | JGI IMG/M metagenome (GOLD analysis project Ga0315282, IMG submission 203693) | Sediment microbial communities from Yellowstone Lake, YNP, Wyoming, USA - YL17G07_20 | ecosystem: Environmental > Aquatic > Freshwater > Lake > Sediment | place: USA: Wyoming | collected...
GCATACTGGCTCAGGAGCAGGAAGAAGACGATGCAAAAGAAGGAGGGCTGCACTTGCATAATAGCGTACAACGTCGTCAGAGCTGTCGTAAACCCGCTCAGGTTAATATGAAATAGAGCCGCACCGGGGGAAGCACTTTAATCTAGGATTGGAGGAGGTTGTGGCAAGTACGAGGAGAAAGATTTGGCCAAGGTTAGAGTTGGAGTTATAGGATGCGGGTCGATAGGAGTATATCACATATCTTCCTACCAGAAAGTGCCGAACGCGGAGGTCGTTGCCATCTGCGATGCAGACGAAGCCACCCTAGGGATGGCCAAGCAGAAGTATGGCGTGAACCAGACCTACAAGGATTATCGTGAACTGTTGGCCAAGAAGGACATCGACGCAGTCTCGGTCTGCCTTCCAAACAGGCTTCACTCGATCGTGTCCGTCGCAGCATTCGAGGCCGGGAAGAACGTCCTCTGCGAGAAGCCAATGGCCATAAACGCGAAGGAAGCGCAGAGGATGATCGACGTATCGAAGAAAGCCAATAAGAAGCTCCAGATCGGCCTGACATTCCGCTTCCAGAACAGGAGCAGGGTGCTGAAGGAGCACGTAGATGCAGGCGAACTCGGCGAGGTCTATTACGCGAAGTGCGGATGCTTGAGACGTTCCGGCATACCCGGGATGGGAAGCTGGTTCACCACGAAGAGCGAAGGCGGCGCAGGTCCCCTCTACGATATAGGCGTCCATGCATTGGATTTGACCTTATGGCTCATGAACAATTTCAGGACGAAATCGGTCCTCGCCTCGACCTACGCGAAGTTTGGCCCTTACGGGAGGGGAAAGGGAGACTGGGGCAAGCCGGTCCCAGGCGGGCCGTTCGATGTCGAGGATCTGGCAGCTGTTCTGATGAAGATGCAGAACAACGCTACTGTCTTTCTAGAGGTGAGCTGGGCCTCACACATAGGCGAGGATAAGTTCTACTCGCAACTGCTAGGCGACAAGGGCGGCGTTGAATTCGATACTATGATGCTCTACACAGAGGAGAAGGGCAACTTCGTCAACAAGAAACTCCTCTACAGGGAGAATGATGGCTATCTCACGGAGATAGAGCACTTCGTAGACTGCGTCATCAACGACAAGGAACCGATAACAAAACCCGAGCAGGTGCTGGGCGTGCAGAAGGCACTCGATGCAGCCCAGAAGTCAGCGGAGACGGGTCAGGAAGTCAGGGTCGAATAGATACTATACCATCCTAGCATCTTTGTCCCATTCAGCTCTAGATCATGCTATCAGCTATTTTACCCTCTACTATCGTGAACCCCCACTTCTAAGTAAATTCTTATTCAAGCCATCGAGAGACTAACGCCTGATTCCACCTAGATACCTAATAATACTCTGATAATCCTCAACTCCACATCTCCATCCAGCTGATACCATATTGTCAATGGCCTCCTTAACCAGCTCCTTGGTGATAAGCCCTTGAGTATATGCCCTTATCAATAAATACGGTGTGCCCGAGTATCTAATCTTATAGATCCTCGCGGTCTTTCTTGCCAACTGATCGTCCATTATGGCCATCCCATCATACTCCTTGGCTAAAGCTAGGGTGTGGACGTCTGCGCCATGCAACCCCCTAATCTCATGCAATCTAGTGATTAACTCTCGGCGTTTAGGTTCCACGATTTTAATTACATACTTTTGAAATAGCTCTTCGAGGATTTCAGCTTCAGGTGCTCCGATGTCTTTGCCCTTGTCAACCACTTCCTGCTTCACGAGGGGAGAGGTTATCTTCTCTAACCTTAGATCGACTAAGATGTGGGTCAGACCAACCTTTGCCATAAAGATGAGGGGCGTAGAGTTGAGAACGATTAACATCACTTCTACTCAGCTTGTACGACTTCCTCGAATTCGCGTTTGATCTCCTCAGGCGTATACTTGATCCATTCGACTCTCCTCTGCCTCAATAACTCCGCGAAATCCCATACTGACAGCTTGGTGATTTGTGCTGCCTTGTTGAAGCTCACTTTCCCCTCCTGAAGGAGTGAAAGGGCGTAACGTTTCCTCCACTCATCAATGCCGATCTCAAGTATCTTCCTCACAGCAGTAGCCTTATCGGTCTTCTCCAATAACATGACCTCTCGTATCTCCCTCTCCAGCTCCTCAGGAATTCTTGTGGCAATTGGCTTCTGCGTCAAGGAGATCGTATCAATCTGATATCATTCGTATACTTAAACCTTGTCCAATTTATTAAAGGAAGACATATATGGACCGAATCCACTGTAACCTTGAAGGTCTATTCCTGCCAAGATAGAGGGACCATCCACTGGAAATCCGGAGTTTGCAATCCTCTTTAGCTTTATATTTACGGCGTTGAATAACTATGAGGTGGGCAATACGAAAACTGTGGATGAGAATTACTTTTGTCATATCATTATTCCGTCGAAGGACTATTACAAATCAAGGATTTTCTTTGAAGGAGTTTTTGGATGGAAGGCCGAGCAACAGCCGGGAACTGGTTTTCTAGATTTTCTACCACGACCAGTAAGGGGACCGAGCGCAGAATTGAACTCGGAAGTGGAAGTCGTAGTTCCGTCGATTCATACGGTCGATATCAAAGCTAAACTCATATTGATCGTAAAATTTGGTGGCAAGATACTCAAGGACAAGACACCCGTTGACAAGGATGCGGTACATGGATACTATGCTCTATTCGAGGATCCTCAGGGAAACAAGATGTGCCTCTATTCTCCAAAATGATGGGTGGTTGATCGAGATCATTTGCCGAAGTAAGTAGGGCAGAGAGTCACTTTCAGGTATATCCTACCTTTCAGCATCTCTCTGGACTTCCCTCAGCCATCAAGCCTAGGAAATAGGTAGTAATGGAACTCCCAGAGGCTTGGCGCCTCTTCGGACTGCTGGCCCAAGCGCTATGGCTCAGTTCGCTCCCAAGAGACTTAAATTATAGGTTCGAGTCCTGCCCGACCCATTTTCAGTTGAATCCTTTCATCTTCGCCATGTTCTAGGCCTCTAAACCCGATAAAAGGGGTGTTCTGCAAAAAATACAGGCTGTTCTTGGCTTTAGAACTAAGTATGTAACCGAAGTCGATCCACAAGGATGTGAAAACATGAACTTGCAAAGACGAAGGGGTTCGAAGATCGAGCACGTCCAATCCCATTGGGAAAGGCAGCTCCAGATAAATAGGGCGGTTGCATTTGGCACATTAGGCCTTGCGATCATGGTTAGCATCGCGTTGCCAGCTTCCTCCGCGTCGATATTCATCTCGTCCGACGACGCTCGAAACCTGGCAATTGCCGAGATGATCAGAGGTTTTCCAGCCAAGGCCCACAGCATAATGGCCGTGACTTCTTGGGAAATGCAGGATCTGACCGGCATGCTGGGGGCATCAAAGGTGCAATACCTAGGCAAATCGTGGACTATAACGATCTCTTATGCCGTCGTGTGGCATCCGGTGTATACCGTTGAGATCCAATACAATGGAGTGCCAAGCTTCCTTTGGAGAGGAACGGTCGATCAGGCCGGAAAGGTAGTCGAGCTCTAAGACCTTGAGATGAGGTTAAGGACGCCGACCACCATTCTCCAGTCTTTACAGATCGTGAAGACACTTGTATACATGAGGGTTGTAAATGACAATAACAAGATGGACCGAGTCTGCCGCGAGTATTTCAAGAAAGGGAAGGAGCCCGCTATGGCGATGATACAAGCCATTGCCAATCGAGTGCATTGATATCGATGTTACAACAATGCTACCAAGGTTAAGACCCAACATTTCTTGAATGCCCGGATATGCCGGAGGATAACAATTTCCTGAGAGTAAAGATTTCTTGAGCAGGACCGTTGGTTAAGCTTATCAATCTTACAACGCGTAAGACTTCGATCGTGAACCCTTTGACGAGCTGATGAGGATGGAAAGATGGAAGAAGGATATCATTGAATTGACCGTATTTTCTGCATTATTAGCGACTTGGGTGATAGGCGGATACATCTTTACTAAATTCGATGGTGAGATGATCAAATTTTTCGGTTTATTCGATGCTTATGGGTGGGAGGTCGGAATGCATTATTTTTATTTGTTGGCATTCCTTACAACGTGGTCGTTGCTGGGATTGGCTGTAGTAATAATAATTAAACTTTATTTAATGTTGAGGGAAAAGCATAGAGATCAGCCAACAGGACCAATATGAGGGAGAAGCCTAAGGGATCATTTGATCCTTCGACCCTATTGATCCGTCCCATTATATTGGCATGGGCGCTCCAATGGCGTTATTGGTGAAGGAGCGGGAAGTAATCATGAGCCATTTTCTACTAAAGCGCGTGTCTCCTCATTGGACCCTTCGGTCCATCTTCACCGAAGACTATGGCTTGGAAACTGAAGAACTTCGTCTTCGGATCCCACCAGGCATCGGGCCCGAGGCCAGCCTTCAGACAGGTGTACATCAGGAATTCCTCTACATCCCACTTCTCCTCGACTGGCACTTGGGGGAGGAGCAATCCCCTGTTCCAGCCCCTCTCCGCTATCAGTCCATCCCGACCGATCTTGATTTTACTCGCGAGATCCTGGGGCTTCGCTTCGATGACTTCTGGCGGAGTCAAGACGCTGACCTCGATCTCTATATCCTCTAGCTCCTTCCTGGTCAGGGGCTCGAATCGCGGATCCCTTACGGCAGCACATATCGCAGCGTCGATAACTGCCTCAAGTAAAGGCTTAACCGGCTCCGGAAAACCGATGCACCCCCTTAGGGAACTACTTCCTCCGGAGACTTTGTGAAGGGTTACGAAGACGCCGCACTTCTCGTTCAGGAATGAAGGGACATCGGAGGGAGGGTCGATCTGTCCTCCATTCTCAAGGTACTCAGTGATCGCCCTCCTAGCGAGGTTGACTATGAGGGAGCAGTCACCATCTGAAAGCTCCAATGTATTCGCTTATAACTCAAACACCCATCATCTTAAGGATTTCTGTTTTTCAGCAGACGCTGTATGATTCGCCTAAAAGGATCGATCGCGGACCTGTGCGACGCTCCTTCAGTTATGCCTAGGGAGATCATGCACTGTAGAACAGCTTCGGGGTGAAATATTTGCCTCCCTTGTGCAGCACCGTCTTAGCCTTCGCGACATTCAGCGCTTCAGCCATCATCCTCCCTTCGACAGAGGCCGCGACTACGTTGCCTATGAATAGAGTATGATCGCCGGTTCTGTAGCTCCTAACCACTCTGCATTCGAGATGGGAGACGCACTCCTTGATGAGTGGCGGCCTTACCCTCTTGGCTGGCATCGGCGTAAGTCCTGCAGACTTGAACTTGTCCCCATCCTTGCCGGAAACTTCACCGCATAGCACAATCTGTTCTATCAGACGCATCGGCGGGACGTTGATCACGAACTCCCCCGTGCTCTTGATGAGTTGATGGGAATATCTCCTCGGCGACACCCCTATTGCCACGAGGGGTGGCTTGATGGAGATGTGCATGTACATCCCGAGTGTTATGATGTTCGGCTTCCCATCCCTTGAGACGCTGGTAACTAATATCACGGAAGTCGGGGGCCCAACTCGCATGGCACTGTCGAGCTTAACATCCACCTTTGGCACAGTCATACCATCACCCATTATCCTAAGAGGCCACCTTTTTTCGTTTTTCTCTCACAAACATACGGAACCATTTATATCGGAACCGATTCGTCGAGCTTAGAACATGGAGTATAGATTTCAGCCATCAAGATACTACTACATGTTCGGACCATATGAGCCGGCCCTAAGGTTGAAGTCAGGGGACACCGTAGTGACGACGACCGCAGATGCCGGAGGGAGTGACTTCAGGGGCAAACCGATCCCTCCGGAGATGTTGCAGGGTAGCGAGGATACGGAATACTATCAAGCCAATCCCTTGGTCGGACCCTTCTTCGTAGAGGATTCGTCGATAGGGGATACATTAGCCGTTAAGATAGAGAGTATAGCCCTCAACAGGAGCACGGCCTACTCCAAGATAATGTCCAACTTCGGGTGTCTTACCGATGAAGGTGCCGGGAAGATGCTCCTCCTCAACCAACCTCTAAAGGAAGTTAGATACGACTGGAGCCTCGACCTCAAGAGGAAGACGGGCCTCATAGAGCTCGGGGGTAGGAGGATCGAGATCCCGCTTGAGCCCTTCATAGGCTCCATCGGTGTTGCGCCCCGCTACGGGACGCACCAGACATCGCTGACACCAGGCGAATACGGCGGCAACATGGACTGCCCAGAGTCTAAGGAAGGGACCACGCTATATCTTCCCGTGTTCGTAAGGGGCGGCTACCTAAGCTTTGGCGATATCCATGCTGCTCAGGGAGATGGGGAGATCTGTGGGGTCGCGCTTGAAACGACTGCCGATGTCAAACTGAGGATCGAAATCCAGAAGGGAAAGCCGATCGAGTGGCCAAGGTTCGAGGATTCGGACCACATCATGGTCGCCGGAAGCGCAAGGCCGCTCATGGATGCCTTCAAGATCGCGCATTTGGAACTGACCAAGTGGCTCGCTTCAGAATACGGCTTCAACATTCTAGACGCATTTCAGATCCTCTCCCAAGTGGGAACCTGCAGGATCGGCAACGTGGTGGATACGAACTATACCGTTGTGGCTAAATTCCCGAAGAAGTATTTGCGATGATGTCACAACTCGGATAATGTCCCCATGGAATTCAGAGCCACTGCTTTCTAACCGCTCTTTGCCGACAGAGATCGTGGTAATGCGAGGCTAATAAGCCCTAGTCCTTGAGCAGGGGGAGCTTTATGGGCCTCCCTTGCGCAGCTGACATGTCGGCAGCGTAGATTATCTCATGGGTCTTTGCGGCTTCCTCAACGTTAACGAGCGACTCCTTGTTGTTCAATATGCAGTCGACCAAGTTGTCTATCTCCTCTTGGAATGGATGATGCGTCACATCTCCGCTGTCAGGCAGTATCGTCGGGATGGTGACGAAGCCCGTCTGTCCGGGGAACTTACTCGGCGAATAGAGCTGGTTGTTCCTTATTGTCCCCTTATCGCCCAGCAGTATGATGTTGAATATGTAGGGTTGAATGCACTCCAGCGAGGAGGCGACTTTGCCGATCGATCCACCCTTGAACTTCACAATAGTGACCGAAGTCGGGTCGTATTCATACTCGAAATTCTTGTTGTGACTGTGGGTCGAGTAGGATTCAACCTCCACGGCCTCATCTTGTGTAAACCACCTTAATCCGTCGATGGCGTGGCATCCGGCCGACAACAGGCTGCTACCGCCGATTGACCTCTTCACGTTCCACTCGTACTGCTTATACCAAGGCCCGATCCCGTGGAAGTAGTCGACCTCGCCGTAGAAGATCCTGCCGACCGCTTTGTCCTCTATGAGCTGCTTGATTGTCTTAAAGAGCGGATTCCATCTCAACACGAAGCCCACAATCGTCTTGACACCGCTCCTCCTGACCTCATCCCTCACTTTCTTAAGGCCCTCAAGGTTCAGAGCAATTGGTTTCTCGATATACATGTTCTTTCCAGCTTTAGCTGCCAAGATCGCTTGCTCCACGTGGAGATCGTTCGGTGTGCAGATCGAGACTATGTTTATGTCCGATCGGCTAATCATCTCAGCATAATCGGTGTAGATTGTGCAATCTATGCCGCAGCTCTTTGCCCTCTCCTTTGTTCTGGCCTCATCCCTTCCACACATTGCCACGATCTTAGTGTGCGGATTCCTCAAGTAGGCCTTCACATGCTCTCCGGCAACCCAGCCAGGGCCGACGATTCCAACTCCCAGCTTGTCCAAGATTCCTCGCCTAGTCCAATGGAACTGGGGATATATTTGAATAATTCCATTCTAAGCTTGATCATCAGCTGGCCTTCGGACGGCTTTTCCCTCTCCCCATTGGCATCAGAAATGCCTCCCGGTAAAAGAGTCAAAATTGGGCTGACTGTTCGAATCGTATAAAAAAGGGAAAAAATAGTGTAAAGCGTCGATTTCATTATGCGCTTTTTCTTAGGGACGCTTGCTGGCTGGCTTCAGTGTCATTTATGTGGTGAGTGGTCGGTCTGCGATGTAGCCGCACGCCATCCATCCGAGCGCTAAGTCATCCATCCTCTAAACTTACGTGGGCAGTCAAGGTTGCTTTGGTGCAGGAACCATCATCGGCAATGAAGGTGTATGGCATCCCTTCAAAGGCTTTGGCCCCATTAAGGTCATAGCTTGATGTGCCCTTCAGCGCTAAGGTGACATGGATAGTGATAAGTATGTTTTTATTATATGCGTGCACTCTGTTTACCCTTATCGTACCTCCGGTGAGTTCAGGCCCTTGAGCTGTAGTGATTTTATCTGTTATGTCGATTAGTTCTCTCCAGTAGTCTATCTTTCCATCCTTGTTTAGATCATTCCAGACATAAGCGTGTACTGGCATGGAACCTTTTGTCACGAAGTCGCATTTGCCATTGTTGGTTAAGGTATATCTTATCGTCGTGGGATCTGCGCATGTACAATAGAGGACGTTGAAGTAGAACTCTCCCGGGTTTGTGGATGAGATCTTGTATGTTCCTTTGCAGTGTCTGAAGTCGATTTTACATTCTTTAACAATACTTTGGTCGCACGTATCTGATATCCACGAGCATGAGTGCCGATTACCAAACCATATCGTTGAGGGAGTGCTTCCGGACTGGACTGTAACACTTACACTGCTCGCGGTTGTATGGACCCATCCGCACCTATCCGCCTCCGTTATTGTGTACTTGCCTCCCTGCCTTACTACCCACGATGCTGGTGAATCCATTGTATTCGTTGTCCCGTTGGGGCAAGTTATGGTTAGCTTCCATCCGGCGATCTCGGGTTCGCCATCATCCTTTATGCCGTTACCGTTGACGTCGTCGAACTTGTCAGCGGTGATGTAAACTAGCTTGAAGTTTAGGAAGTTGTTGTTCTCTGAATCAGTCGCGGACGTTATCACGACTGTGTAGGTTCCAGGCTTTGTCTGGATCCAGCCTGACTTGAGATCCTCAGAGACTGTATACGTTCCCGCCGTCAGGCCTTTGAACTCGTAGTAGCCGTTGGCGTCGGTCGTTGTCGCTAAATGAACAGGTGTGTTAGTTATTGCGTCATATCCGTCTAGAACGATTGTCCAACCAGAAAGCCCTGGCTCATCGGCGTCCTTTACACCGTCACCATTAAGGTCGTTGAACTTGTGGCCGCTTATGGTCATTGGCGATGCAAATGTTATAATGAGCTGGGGGGGAAGCTTTCTTGTACGATCTGAAAAGTCCCTGTGGAAGGGAACTGTTGTAATTGATGTATTTTCAACTGTGAGTTTCATCGCGAAACTTATGACCTTGTCGCCAGCACATTCCGTCTTAACATAGTCAGTCATGGCTGGGCCATTCCAGCCGTACCAGCTGCCTTTATTCCCGACAGCCGTTGTGGCGATGAGGTCGGCCAAAGCTGGCGCATTGGACCAAATGAGGTTGTTTTCGGTCCAAGGGGTGGTTCCATCGTTTAACAAGTCCGCGGTTTTATGAACGCTCACATCTACAGTGGCTGGTGGGACAGTGGCGACTTCGCAGTATAGATTCAACTCGGCCCCAATTATCGAATTGAAATCCGATATGCCACTCAGGTCGAATTTGAGATAAGATCTGTATACTGTTAATATGTCGGCTCTACAATGTATTCCAGAGGAACCTGGCAACAGAACGCCTGTTTCGTCTACGACTTGGTCGGCTATTGGATTTAGCGTTATCGTAGTTGTGCCATCAGTTCCTTGGACCATCGGTACCAAGGCCAATAAGAAGAACAATAACAATGAGAAACTAACTATCGCTTTACGCCTCATTTTCTTCTAGAAATTTCTATTGATGATGACTATATTTAGGTTATGAAACCAGAACACTATCGGATTAATAAATTCTAACCTTAGGTTTTTAAGGTCAGAATATTTAAATCTTAAGATTTATTCAGTTGCTATATTCTTATATTATACTGATAATACCAACTTCGTCAATAGTACGATATCAATCACTAGAAACGTCTATGAATTAGCCACAGGGCTTCGGATGTGAGAATCCATCTCCACTTGGTTCCCAAGGGAGTATTATCAGCGAGTTTATTAAACCGAAGGAGAAGCTAGAAAATCGCCTAGAAACGCATCGCTTATTACAAATAAGTCGAACGATTATGCCACTCTTCGAAAGGAAACATGAACATCCATGAGAAGCATCTCTGTAGCTACGTTACTTGGGCCACATTGGACGAATATAAGCCGTTAGTGCGAAATGCGGCATTCGTCTGCAAGCAATGTGGACGAGCAGCTGCGAACCTCTGTGACCCAGTAGCATTATAGAGCTTTTAGCCGAGTGCTAGAAGCAATCTAAGCCCGTCAACTCGCGGATCCGAGAAACCTCTTGAAGAAATTGAAGACCATCCTGCCCGAGAAGCCATGTTCTCCTGGGAAGACTTCCACCCACAGGTTCTCAGGTTTACCAATGACCTCGTACGCCCTTTTAACGGTCTCGTGAGCCTTTAGCGCCGAGTGAATCCAGAAGCAGGTATCTGAGGCTCCGCTCTCTATGAGGAGGGGCTTCGGGGCTATGGCGGCCATTATATCCGGGACGTCCGCGTATTTGTACAAGAATGGGACGAGTTGGGATCCGCAGAAGTTGGGCCTCGATATCGCATAATGTTCCGTCGTCGTAGCGTAACAGATGATGTCAGCCGCTTTAATCCTGTCATCGAGAAGAGCCAGGTAAGTCGTCATCGTGCCCCCGAATGAAAGGCCCATGCAGCCAATCCTCTCTTGATCGACCATTTCACGCGTTATGAGAAAATCTATCGCCCTCATGCCGTCGAAGATGTTCGCTCCCAGGAGGGTCCTTCCCAGGATGAGGTGTTGGATGAAGTGGATGTCGCAGACATCGTTCCCGGCATAGGGGTTGTGGTATCCTATCCTCTCCCCAAAGCTCCTCCAATCGGGGACGATGGTGACGAAACCGGCCATAGCCATCTGTTCACCATAGTTATAGTTAGCCGACGAAATGCTCGCCTTCCTGTCCGAATCGTTGAAGTGCACGCCGGCAACGGAATCCTTTCCATATGTGCCATGTCCGTGCGCGCACAGGATCGCGGGGAGCTTTCCGCGCATTCCCTTCGGTATGAGCAAGTATAGCGGGACCCAACAGTCCTCCTCGGACTGGATGACCCACTTCTCCCTGATGTAGTGCTCTGCCTCCTCCCTGGAGAGGAGCTGGGGCTTCAGCAGTGCGGGCTTTGGGAATTCACCCAAGAGCTCCTTGACTTTCGTCCTCAGTGCCACCTTCCACTGTAGAAGGCTTTCCGGCGTAGTAGCCTCAAAGGACATGGAGGGCTTGATCCTCTCGTATAATTTTCGCAGGAAATTGTCCGTTACCTGAGGAGCATCTATCATATCGACCATAAGCTATCACCCTAACCTCGAAGTAGCGGATAAAACATTATCGAACCCGTATTTACATGCATCCGGTGTAGAATCACCAACGGCATCCCTTAACCTTTAAACTTCGTTTCCCTCATTCAAAGCATGAAGAGCGGTGTACGCAAAGCACATGCTTGTCCGCAATCCCGAAATGATTAATTTCTTTCTCCCTGTTTTTTTGACAGCACTCCAGGTCCTCTCATCTTCAAAAGAGTCCATGCAATGTATTCACAAGTCATCCCTTCTTTCAAGGGATTTTCCAGCAGCGGTCAACAGAAAGTTGATGGTTGAAAGAGTATAGGCCATACCGACGATCCCCAACGCGATCGAAAGAGGAATTAACGAAGGGGAACCCAGGATCGCCAGAGACGGCCCGGCAACCAGTACAATTATCATCAGAGGAGAAACTACCATAAGGTTGACAATGGTCTGGTAAAGGAACCTCTTTACATCCGTCAGGTCTTGCCCCTGCGATTGGAGTATGTCATCGGATGTGCTCTGTCCGTACCTTGCCGCGAAATACATCCCGCCAGCCATGGTCATCGCGACGGTCTCCAGGGCTTCGGGAAGGGATAGGCCGATCCCCAAGAGCGAGCTGGGATTTGATGCCTGCCCGATTAAAAGTGGGGCGCTAACGGCGACCGCCACGGGCGAGATCAGGAGCAATAAAGGCGTGACCCTGGCACGGTAGGCATCTCTCACATACCGTGTTATGTTGAGGGAAGATACCTTGATGATCCACAGTCTTTCTTTCTCAATCCACCTTTCCGCACTGCCCGTCCCGAATGAACCGATGGTGAAAAGGATGAGGAGGAAGGAAGTCGGGGAAGACTGGAATACACCCGATAGTGAGTAGATGACCATGAACCCGGAGAGTAACAGCGCATTAATGAGAAGGCTCCTAGTCTCTTTCGTCCTGTCCATCACAACCCTCTCCTTTCGCCTAACGACAGACCCAAGGTCTCTCCCCTCCGTCTCGAGGTGGGAACTGACCTTCGTACCATTCAGCTCTTCGGAGATGGGTTCGTCGATCTGGATCACTTCATAGAAAAATCCTCGTGACATCCTTATGCCTAAAGCGAGGAGGACGAAGGACCAAGCAAGGAGCATCATGAGATCCAGGACCATCGTGAGATTCCAGGGCAGTCCGCTCACCAGTCCGAAGCTTATCTCTGCGACAAGCCCGCTCGGCATGACCCTTATCGACTCACTGAGGGCGGTTGGTGCTCCCGGTATGAGGAGTGTCAGCGGGGCAAGGCCAGTTGCGATGACTAGTAATACGAGGGCGTTCCTGAGGATTTTCAGCCGTGGTCCCATCTTCGAACTAAGGGATAGTGTGATGTCAGCGCTTAGGAATAGGCCCATGAGGAAATAGACCAATGTCACCAATCCAGCAAGAAATGTGGAACCGAACGAGCCCCCGTAGGAAGCGGCTAATCGAAGGTAGAAGGCCAAGATAGGTGGCAAAGAGAGGAGCACCGTCGTTAGCGAGTTCATCAGCACCTTGGCGGCGAAGACCTCGCGTGGCTTCACTGGCGAGGTGAAGACATAATCTACGTCCGCCGCTGTGATAGGGAGACCGCTTCCATTGAAGCCACTCTGTATCAGGCCAACCAAGGAAAGCGCGAACAGCAGACTTAGGCCTACGTATGAAATCCCACTGCTCAGGTTGAACTGTGAAGCGAAGGAGAGGTATGTCCCTCCGATGAACAGGATCAGGATCACCATGAATATTTCCCCGATAATTACCCAAGCTGCGGTTACTCGAGTAATCCGGCCCTTAATCCAATATCTGACGAGGGTGACTATCGTGCTCCATGTATTCATCAGTCGGTCCGACTCCCGATGACTAGCTCTCAGCGGTCAGATTGAGGAAGACCTCGTCCAGTCTGGCATCCTCTCCTCTGTTGGCCATTCTTCTGAGGCTTTCTAGTCCTCCAAGGGCTATGATGTTACCCTTGTCGATGATCGCAATCTGCGTGGCATGGTCCTGAGCGATCTGTAGATTGTGCGTCGAAAGCAGCACGGTATTCCCCTTCCTGCCCTGAGAGGTAATCCAGTTATTCACGAAGACCTGCGATTTTGGATCGAGCGACGTCAGGGGCTCGTCCAGCACAAGGACTTCGGGATCATGGAGTGTAGCCGCTATCAGGGCGACCTTTTGCTTCATGCCCTTCGAGAGGGTCCCAACGAGAGCATTCGTTTTCTCCTCAAGGGAGAACGTCAACAACGCTTCAGGGATCTTATCCTGTAGAACACCATCTGGGACATCTCTGATCTTCCCCACGAAGCTGAGGAACTCCTTTACCGTAAGGCTGGTGTATAGCGAAGGATTCTCTGGTAGGTACCCCACCATCCTTTTAGCAGCTGCAGGTTCTTTCACGACATCGTTTCCTCCTACCTTGACCGAACCGCTATTCGGGTGTAGGACTCCCACGATTATCTTCATGAGGGTGCTCTTGCCGGCGCCATTGGGGCCGAGAAGGCCTAGAATCTCTCCCGGGCTAACCCTGAGAGAGACGCCATTCAACGCGACCACTTTACCATACGTCTTCGTTAGGTTCTCGATAACTATCTCGTTCACAGTCATCTAGAGTCCCTACTATGACAACCTTTGCATAATGACCTTATAGCTCCTCTTCCAAATGTCTGAGAAATCCATTCATGTAGTATCCTTCCCATGTGGAGATAGGGCTTGGCGTATCTTCCGGCGTAGCCCATCATTCTTATTTTAAGGGACTAGTGGCATCAGATCCCTGAGAATCTGTATCTTCCCTCACTTTCTCCTCATCCTTAACGGCTGGAGGTGTTTCCTTTGCAAAACCGTAGATGACAACTATAACGCCCATGGAAAGTGAACTCAATCCAGCGATCTGATATCCCGTGATCTGACGCTGGGAGCCTATGGGGCTTTGCGTCTGTACTTTGAGCTCGATATTGACGACCTTGCCTTGGTCCCTCCACGCATTATCAAGAACCACGTAGTAGTTCTTTGGGATGTTGTCTGTTTGGAAGATGAAGCTACCCAAGTGAACGCCGTTGGATGTCAGATATGTCATCTGGGACACTTTTTCAATCCATTTCCGATAGTTATCTTGGTTTAGGACGTACAGGTCTATACAACCCTCTCCTCTGGAGTAAGCTTCTGAGATGACTGGTGGAAGGAATTCGGCATCCATATGAAGTAGGACGGAGGCATTTGCCGGCAAAGTGACATTGAAGCTCCCATACTTAAATTTCTCAACTTTCAGGACATAAGACAGAGTTGATTCCGAACTGTTAGAACTTACACTTGGCCTTGGCAATGGTAGCAAAAGAAGCATAACTCCTGCCGAAACAACCAGAGCTCCCGAATAGAAGAAAATTTGCTTCAAGGTTCTATGATTGAGTTTGTCCTTGAATGGTCTTTATTTTATTTATCCTTTACAACACGAAAGGGTACGATCCAAAACCTTTCAAGGCCAAGGCTTTGATGATGAATAGATCCTCGGGATTAATGCAGAGACTATGGGACATACTTTGATCAGTGTGGTGAATGCTAGAAGAAGTGCCCCATGGGATTACCCATTCGAGAGATGATGGTCAAGTCGTCTTTGCAGTCCTTCCGTTGGAGTCTATATGATGGCCCCCCTTTTCCCTATATCGCATCAGTCACCAAGACCAATGGAACCCGACAGTCTTTTCACTTTTCGAGTATATTATCAACGTTCACGCCAGCAATGAGTCAGGAGATTCTGAGAGAGATGATCGAGGGGCCATTGCGAGCGTCTCTAGCTGATTTCGATTCCCTCATCGAGTTTGTGGACGAATGTTTTCCAGGAGACAGAGATCAAGGAGGCATGCTGGCACGATGGCCGCACTGCTACATCCCCAAGAAGATCGGAAATTGCCTCATCATAAAAGATAGTTCAAAGGCTGTGAGCCACGTGGGATACGTTGATCAAACACTTCTTGTCGACGGAGAAGAGGTAAAGGTCGCTGGAATCACTGGTGTCGCCACCTGGCCCACCTACCGACGTCGAGGCTTTATGACACAGTTACTCAACTACTCCATATCCCTAATGCGTGAAGAGGGGTATGCATTCTCTGATCTTGGAGGCGATAGGCAACGCTACGCACGCTTTGGATGGGAGAGGGCAGGGCGCCAGTGGCTTTTCGACATCACGCCACGATCTCTCCACGCTGTAGACGCCCCGAAAGGTTACCAAGTCAACCAGTACAGGGTGCGCCCAGATGAGGTCGATTCCACCTTCGCCCTACATGGAAGAGAGTTGCTCGGCGTGAAGCGTACTCGCAATCTTCACGAGATGCTTTTGGGACGGAAGGGAAAGGAAGTCTGGCTCGCACAAGGCAGCGAAGGAATAGTTGCATACGCGGTCGCCGATCCGGGAGAGAAGCACCAAGAGATCCTCGAATTTGGTGGCACTTCCAATGGAATACATGCTCTTCTCATGCACTTGACGGAAGCCCTTGGGAGTGAGACGATAAGAATCTACTCACCCTGGTCGCATCCGCTAAACCCCTTATTCTTCTCCATGAGCTCGCGATGGCATGTGAACTGTCAAAGAATGATCAAGATCCTCGACCTAGAGGCTACCTTGCGCGGCTTTACGAATCAGCTCGTAGGAAGATATCGCAAGCTTGGACTCCAAGGCAGTCGAAACATTGCTCTTGGGATCGAGGGGACTGACCAGCTGGTGGAGATCGAGTTCTCACCTGAGGAGCTTTTAGTGAGAAGAGCGTCTGGTTTTTCAGGGGCATTGACGTTGTCTGAACTTCAGATTGTACGTCTCCTCTTCGGTCCAAGCACACCAAGTGCTGAATTCACCTTGCCTCCCAGTGCTCTCTTTCTAGATGGCCTCTTGCCACTGGACTTCTATATCTGGGTGAACGATGCTGTCTAATCTCATCAACCATCCATCGTATAGTAGTCGCGAGGCGGTTCCCGAATATCCACGTAATCGTTGTGCATCAAGAGGTAGCGGAGGTGCCCTATATTAACCAATATAAATGTAGAGCTTGACAAAAAAAATTGAAAGACTTGAGTACAACGATTAGAAAATGTAAAGGAGTTAGAAATAGAAAAATGTCCAAACCATCGAAGAAAAGAGGCTGGATGTATCTAATCTTACCACTCATAGTCGTGGTAATTGGTCTTTTAATACCTCCTTTAACCCCTCCAACAATCAAAGGACACGAAGTTGGAGATCCTAGTGTTTTCATCTTTACATTCATATTCTTGACATTTCTTGATAGCATTTTACTGGTTTAGGATAAAGGAAATGAAACAGGACTTGAAAGATAGGCAAAGAACAGCGTGAGGTGATAAGAGATGGAAAATGGCATGACTAAAGAAGAACTAGAAAGATTAAAAAGAAAACTGAATCCTTAGGGGTGCGGGGGATGCTTATGAGTGTAAAAAAAGGTAACAAACACCAGCACCATCCTTCCATAATATAATGAATGATACATAATGAACAAACTGGTCGAGAAATGGAGTGGGCTATTGAATCATTTGATCTGTCGAAAAACAAGTTCCGGCAACCCTACTCTAAGTAATGGAAGTACATAATGCATTATCAGCTATTAGTATCAGGTCAGAACTCGATGAAAACTCTTCAACCATTGGCTACAAGATAAGGGATGCAGAGACCCAAAAGATACCTTATATGGCAATATGCGGGGAGAGAGAGGAAAAATCCAATGCCACTTCCGTCAGGAGACACGGAGGCGAGGAATTGGGCTCGGTTACAGTCGAGGAACTGGGCAAGGTCATTCAGAGAGAGAATAAAGGCACTTCCCCTGCGTTAAAGGAAGCTCTAAGAGATAGGGAATGAGGTCAAATCAAAATGGTAAAGCTCGTCTTTCGTATCAGCCCGATAGTGAATCTTTACTATCATCTGGAACGCGGTGGCCTGTCAAAACGCTATCTGTACGCCCCAGTTGCGGAATATCGCAATAAGGTGCTAGAAATCACAGACAGGGCTCTCCTAGATGGTTTTTCTTTCATATTGGACCAAGAGAATGTTCACAGCCTGATTGTCAGCGCAATTGGAAACTCCAGCATAATGGTGGAAGCGAAGGAGAATCTTGCAAGGGCCCTTGATGCCTGGGCAAACAGGCTTTCCGAGATCATGGACAAGAGTTGGTCAAGTTACATTCAATACTTTGGAGCTAATGTCAGACCTAATCTGGAGGAGTTTGTCAGAAAGCTAGAGCAGCTTGCCCCAGAGATTGAAGAGCGTCTGATAAGAACAGAGAATCTACTAGGTTTGCGTTGGAGAAAAAACTATGTCGTATACATTGTAGAGCCAACATCCTTGGGTTTCAAACCATGTGGAGATGTCATCTATGGCGAAGGAGCTGCGGTTGAAGCGCACCTTCATCTGGCACGCTCTGAGATAGTTGACTTGGTAATACATGAACTGTCGCACTCGACTTTTGACTTGGCTATTCTGGACCTAATGCCCGAGAAGCTGAGAACAGATTATGAGTATATTGATGAAGCAATAATCTTCCTCATCACCGCCACAGCGCTGGAACATCTCACCATGCCTTCGAAGATCGAAGAATGCGTAGACGAGAGGAGCAGGAAGGTGGCTTCCTATGCGATTCCATTCTGGAAGGCTTGGCAGGAGCGATTGGCCTCTAGTGGAGAGCGACATGCATTCGAAGACTTTCTCAAGGGACTGCTGGAAGGTGAGGCGTCTAACTAGTCTTCCCCTCTCTCTAAAAAGCGCAGTGAGAAACTCTTCCTGCATGCCAAGACACCAGCGACATAGAATTTTGGCATGAAGGATAAATAAACTGGATCGGGGACTTGGCCCTCAATCGCACCTTATTTTGAGCGAAATTGCGCTAGCTTAATTATTTCCACTAGTTATTCATTCCACCAGTTTCTCCCCCAAGCGGCATAGCCCTTCGATTTCACATCTCGCCTTCCTGAACTAACCCACCCCCTCCCTCCCCCCGGTACACGATGTGCCCTACTAGCTTAAATTTCCAAAGAAAATGGCTTCCTTGAGGATATGCGGGAGTCATGTATCAAATAGGCGATAGCGGTGAACAGTTCTTGACAGCTACGATAAATCATAAAGCTTCGTTAATCGTTCCTCTGGGGTGTGGGGAATGGACAGGATAGTCTCGACCGTAATCCTCCTCTCAGTCACTATTGCGCTAGCAGTATTCCTGAGCACCTACTACACCGACTTCGTCAACCTCTTCATGAAGTATGAGGAGATCAGCTTCGACTACGCTTACGCTACAGTAAGGAATGGCCAGGCGGAGATCGTCCTCAACTTCAGGAACACGGGCCAAGGGAAGCTGACGGTCGTAGCCATCGAGATCAACGGCGCAGATCTGGAGCCGACTAGCAATAATCCGTTTCCGCTTGAACTCCCCTACGGCACGAATGCAAGGCTGCGGATGCACGCCAGCCAGGACACCTTCAGGAGCGGAGTGACGTATGAGGTGGCCATAAGGACGGACTCTGGTGGAATTTACTCAAGGACGGTGGTGATGCCGTGATGATCGTCAAAGTCAAGGATATCAGGGTGGAAAAGGTCGCTGCCATGACGTTGTTCGCCCTACTCCTCTTGTGCCTAGTATCCGTGATGTTCACGCTTGTAAGAGGCCAGCCCGATTCCATCGAGAAGGATCTGGATATCGACTGCAAGTGGAATGGGGCTCCGGTCAGCGCCAACCTGAAGTGGACCGAGCCCAAGGAGAATCCCGCTGCGACTACGAACACGGACGCTGGAAGCAAGACCTCCCAGTCAGGAACTACAAATACCCAGGCCAACACGGCGTCGACCAACACACAACAGGCGTTGATGCTTACCGGCATGGCTTCAGGGGCCGCTCTCGTGGGCGGGGGCACCTTGGCGGTCAAGAAGAAACTGGAGGGTAGCAGCTCATCAGAACAAGAGACGAAGCAGGCAGCATCGACCAGCACGACCAGTTCAACGCCTCAAACAGGCACCTCTTCAGCCGGTGCGCGCTCGGGAAGGGAGGTACTGGAGCCACATCAGGACGAGCTGAAGTCGTCAATACAAAGCCAAGCACCCAAGCAAAGCCAAACATCGACACAAAGCCAGTCATCAACGCAAACCCAACAATCGGAGCAGTCGAACGCACAAAATCCCCCAAAGGACAATGGATCAACATCAACTGCATCAAATATATTGGCTTCAGCGGCTGTAACGACGGGACAGCTGTGGATGCAGAATCATACAAATACGACATCAGCACAAGCAGGCGGAACGCAACAGACTGCACAAGTTACTTCAAAGTCAACCTCGACTTCTACCTCTCAGAACATAGGATTGCTGGCCTCCTCATCTTCCGCAGCTCAGATCGCCAATGAGATGTGGCCGCAGAGGCAGAAGGAGCTGGAACAACTGGCCAAGCAGAGGTCCGATCTTGCAACGACATTTTCAACTCCCTCATACAGCACAGGCTTGGCCTCCTCGTTCACAAGTGCTACCGAGAATACCTGGGCGAGATTGCAGGGCTTCAGTTCCGCGCTGAGCAACGGCTTGGCCAAAGCAGGGGCTGTCGTCAAGACTTACATGCCGTACATCGTGCCAGCAGTAATAGCCACGATTGTTTTGATTTCTGTGTTAATATGCCCGCCAGTGGCACCCGCTGTTACCGAGGCTGGCATGGCTGGGATGGGCATGAGCCTAGGGGGTGCAGGTTTAGTTGGCGCGGGTGTGGGTGTAGGGGTAGGTTATGGGATATACCAGTTGCACAACCTGGGGATCATGAACTACCCGCAGCAACCAGGCTTCGAGGCAAAGCACACGCAATACATCCAGCAGTCAACATCGGAGATAAAGGACGAGAAAGGGAGCGGCACCTATGGAGTGGACCCCGCAAAGGAACAAATCGATCAGGCCGATATCGGAAAAGATAAAATAATACAGGGAGAAAAACATGAGAAAGTAAGAGAACGAGCTGAAGCGTGGCTGAAGGAGCAGGATGAACCGGTCTTAAGGCGAGACAAGGCTGAACCGGATCCAGAGAAACCTGGGAAAAAACTGTCCCAGTATGGCTTGCCTGATATCTCAACCAAGCACTACATAGTAGAGTGTAAGTTAGGAGAAGATATTGAGCTCACTTATGCCGACTCTCAAAAGCAAAATTATATGCAACTTGCTGAAAGAGTAGGGAAGAGGCTCGTATACTGGTTCCTTAGACATCCTAATCCTGGTTCGAGGTGGTGGCAAATTATACATGAACTTGAGGAATGGGGGTGTATAATAGTGTATGGAGATGAGTAAAAATGGGTGAAGCGTTAGTCATCCAAACGACGATTTTGAACGCTAACCATATGCTTAAGGTGATAAGGAACCCCGATGAGCTCTACTGGGAATGGGGTCCGAGCCAACTTGATGCTGCAGCCAAGTGGCTCCCGAAGAAGGGCTTCAAGATACTACCTAAGATCTTCGACGAGAACTACAAGCCCGGAACAGTGGGGGACGAAGGTGATAAGCTCATAACCAACGTAAGGGGGTGCCTGCTCAGGCCATACGAGGTAGGAGAGGAACCGATGCCCATATGGAGCGAATCGGTTCTAGAGCTGCCGGAGATGAGGGAGGAGCTGAAGAGGATAATCGAGGAAGAAGTGCTTGACATGAGCTTCGAGGAGGAGGTTGTAAGGGTATTAGAGGAGTGGCATGGCAAGGGCAAAGCCTACTACACGGTAGATGAGGAAGGCCTTCACGATAACCAGTTGTTCTTGAGAAAATTTGGAGAGGTTTTGACGATGCTAGCAAACTGCATGGATCAAGTTAAGCAGACTGAGCACTTGTCGCTGTTATTCGAGTTCTATATACCAAGATAGAAACACGGAGGATAAATGATATGCTCAAGGCGAGTGGAGCTAAAGTGATATATGGAGATGGTTAACGATGGGACAGGTCTAAATTATAATGGCAACGATCTCTACCGCCAGAGACATGCTCAAGGTTATTGATGACCCAGATCTGCTCTACTGGGAAGAAAGCCCACACGGGAAGAGGCCATAAAGCTCGTCGAGTGATCATAGCACCTGAAAGCTTATTGCGAGAGCATCGCTATGATTACCCTACTTTTTTCATCTCCTCATCAGATGACGTGATACTAGAAATTGGCCATCCATTACGTTTTAGGGGAAAAAACGGCAATACGTCCTTCAGGGCCGGCATAAAGGCGAAAGCCGACAGGAATAAAATAATAAAAGTCCTTGACATCATTCGAATTCATCGATTTTAAGCTATTTGAAAGATGACTATTGGTGCGTGAATCTGGTTAATGGTGACCGAGGGTTGCTAAAAAATAGGATGGTAGCCGCTGAGAAAGCCATAGCTGCCTTCCCATCGATCGTCGTTATCCTCATGGAACATGAAAGTACGAGCTGATGCTCAAGTAAAGGTTGCCTTCTTCGAGTTTTATATACCACGATGGAGATGAAAGTATAGAAACGAGGAAGCCTACGCAAGGGCGGTTACAGCTTGAAGGAGATATCTTTCGCCATCGTCGCTGATTAAGTACAATAGTATATCTCTAAGTTCTTTAACTATATCCTGAGGTGGCTCAGTTTTAGATATGATGTCGATGTAGATCTCCCAGGCGCTTCGATCGCTTATCTGGTGCGTATAGCCCTTGTAATCGACGTAGATATTCCAACTCTGTTTGTAGGTATCTAAAGAGCTACTGTCTTTGCAGGGGCCTAGATACCAGTTCAGTATGTAGCAGGCTAGGGCTGTCCGCATGAAGACGAGTCTATCCTCATCGCCCTCTTGAATGCTGGGCTTGGATTCAACGAAGAATTTTATGGATTCCCGCATGTCATAGTCTTCATATGACTTTGTGAGGGATTCTACCTCCTCATCGGTCAACTTTCTCACGACCACCTTCTGATCGCGAAGCATCAGCTCTACCTTCCTTTCGGTTGGATCCCAGTCGATTAGCTTGATCCCATGGTCGGGGGCTTCTGGGTTCAGATTCATTCAGGTTTCATCTCGGCAACCTTTAAAGGCCTGCTTAAGTATCAGCCTCGTGCCCCAATATTATTTATGAAAAACTATTCGATGCCTCCGGACTTTTGTGTATAAAACCACCTAGCATATGCTTCGAAATGGTCAAACTTTAGCAATTGAAGGGACTTTCACACAGTCCAGGCCCGTCTGCATCAACTATACCCTCAAAATGGCCGATATATTGTGTAAATGTCATGAAATTGGTTTCATTATCGGGTGTACCTAAGTCGACACGAAGGGATAAGAACGAGCATTTATGTCATCAGGCGGCATTGAATTGGTGACGCGCATGTCGAATCAGAACGAAGTAAAGGTGCAGCTCGAGCCTGAAGAACTGCCGAAGCATTGGTACAATATACTGCCAGACCTGCCCCATCCCCTTCCGCCCCCGACCGGCCCTGGGCTCGCGAACCTGCCGAAGATCTTCCCCAAGGCCCTACTTGGTCAGGAGATGTCGCAGGACCGCTATGTGCCCATACCCGACGAACTGAGGGACCTCTTCCTCTACATCGGTCGTCCCACGCCGCTCTACCGTGCCAAGAGGCTGGAGGCCAAGCTCAACACGCCGGCCGAGATCTACTTCAAGCGCGAGGACGGCTCCCCCACAGGAAGCCACAAGCTCAACACCGCCCTCGCCCAGGCCTACTACTCCAAGAAGGAGGGATACGTCGGCCAGACCACTGAGACAGGAGCGGGGCAGTGGGGCTCGGCCCTAGCGCTCGCCGACCTCCTCAATGATATGAAGTGCACCGTCTTCATGTGCCGTTCCTCCTACCTCAGCAAGCCATACAGGAGGCTTGTCATGCAGATGTACGGGGCAGAGGTCCATCCCTCGCCCTCCAACAGGACGAAGAGCGGCAGGGCCTACTATGACAAGGACCAGAACCATCCGGGCAGTCTGGGCTTAGCCATCAGCGAGGCCATCGAAGTCGCGCTAGAGAACGAGGGGAAGATCTCCTACTCCCTCGGCTCGGTGTTGAATCACGTGATGCTCCACCAGAGCATAATTGGGCAGGAGGCCAAGAAGCAGTTCCAGAAGATCGGCAAAGTGCCCTACGCGCTGATCGGGTGCGCGGGTGGAGGATCGAACTTCAGCGGATTCACTTTCCCCTTCCTGCCCGACAAGTTCTCCAAGAAGATCGATACCCGCATTATCGCCGTCGGTGCATCCGAGATCCCGAAGTTCAGCAAGCCAGCGCCCTACGTCTACGACTACGGGGACGAGGCGGGCTTCACCCCTCAGCTCAAGATGCTCAGCCTCGGGAGCAAGTTCATCCCGCCCTCCATCTACAGCGGAGGCCTGCGCTACCACGGATACGCCCCCATACTGAGCATGCTCTTCATGGAGAAGGTGATAGAGGGCCGGGACTACTCGCAGGAGTACGCCTTCGAGTGCGCGAGACTCTTCGCCGAGACGGAGGGATTGATCATGGCCCCTGAGACCGCGCACGCCGCAGCTGCAGCGATCGACGAAGCAAAGGAAGCGAAGAAGCACAACGAGAAGAGGGTCATCGCCTTCAACTACTCCGGGCACGGCCTGCTGGATCTGGAAGGATATCAACGGGTGTTAAAGCTGGGTTGATCGATCAGTTATCGCCCTAATTCTATGAAATGAATCAAACTGGGAAGTTCACAGGCCTCGAGAAGAAAAACGCATAGTTCGCCTGCCAGCCCTGCTGTCTGTCCTCAAAACTAATACCTTATCCATATATTGCGAGTTGGCCAAAGACCCCATATGACAAAAACGAAGGTTGAAAGGATTTACGATAAATACGCCAAAGGATATTCAACGGGCCATTTTGCCCCTGAGACATTCGACACCGCCAGAGCGGCGATGAGCTTCGCAGATGACATCACCTGGCATTTCCTGAAAAATATCTTCCACAGAGAAAATCCGCATGGCTCTTGGATGCGGGGGCCGGGGACGGCTTCTGGGCTTTTTCAAATAGTAGGATGTATACAGCCTGCACAATAATATGCTTTAACTTGGCTTGCATTAATAATATTTTTATGATGGCATGATCATATTCGAGAAAGCCCGACTTCTTCAAGGAAGTCATCATCTGAGATGATGGCGCGTGGCCAGGGAGTGCCCTTCCCGAAAGAGCTAAGTTGTAACTCCTAGAGCGTGGGGCGAAAAGCGGGATGCATGAAGTAATAGCCAAACACAAACTTTGGACCGGAGAGGAGATGTCGACCCTCCGCGTTACAGCCCCGGACCAAGAATACAAGGACGCGATACTCTCGGTGATAGGTCACAAGGAACAATATTGGCTCGTTCCCGTGAGGGAGGCCTATGAGGGGAAGATAGGCCTGAAGACCTACTGCTACCTCGCCCTTTTGGGCGGTGGTGGAGATAATGTCGTCGCGAACATAACGACCGCGGAGTCGCTCGACGAACCCATCGGGATGTTGCAGCATGTCTTCACGAAGCCAGAGCATAGGAGGAAGGGCATCGCCTCCTTCCTGATGAAGGACCTACTGGACGATTTCAAGGCGAGGAAGGGACGCGCCCTCTACCTCGGAACTGGATACGGGTCCGACGCACACAGGATCTATCGCAGATATGGCTTTCAGGACATAGGGGATAGGACCGGTAAGATGAGATTTCTAACGGAGAAGGACTTCGACGAGAAGTACTTCAGCGGGCGCGATACAGATGTTCGCCCACTCGGCTGGGAACACTGGCCCGGTTCTGATATTCTCTTCAGCGTAGAGAAGGGGTGGTATATGAAGAATTTGGCATTCGGGGCCTTCGACGTGCACGGGTTCGAAGGTGGCTTCATCAAACTGATGTTGGGGCTGAGGGAGGGGAACGTCAAGGATGCCAAAGTGATGATCTCGGATGATGCCGTTGTGGGTTTTGCTTCCCTCGCGCTGGATCCGAGGTGGAACTATGGAGTTGCGATCCTCGACTTCTTCATGCACCCGCTGTTCCTCAACGGTGCCAACAAGTTGATCCAATCCATTTCGTTCGGCTCTGAGAAAACGCAGTCATTCGTTGAGGCCTCTGCGAAATACAAGTCCCATGCCCTTGAGGACTGCGGGTTTAAATTTGAGGCCAAGTTGAATGAACAGTTGAGACAAAAGGATCATTCGCTCGATGTCTCGATCTACTCGAAAAGGGCATGATGTGAATCACTTAAATTTTATCTGGATTTTCCATTTGAAGTGGATTCGATTGCGTTTCGCTTGAACGCTAATACATATATGTAGGTCTCCCGCGGATACGAATAAGTGCTAAACATGTTTGTGGGAATTCGCGATTTCACGGTCAGATGGGTCGGATACGAGACCGTTCTGGATGGGCTGAAGGATCTCGGTATCAGCGGCTTCGAGCTCTACGTCGATAGTAAGCTCAAGGGTGCTGAATACGAGGACATGGGACACAGTGTCTCACTCGGCTTCGATCTCTCGACGGAGGAGAAGCGGAGACATTTGCTTGAGAACGTGAAATCGAGGGGGTTGAAGGTCTGTGCGATTCTGGTTGAGAACGATTTCGGCAAGCAGGATGTGAAGCCCGATATCGAGTGGATCGTCGATGCCTGCAGGGTTGCCCCTACGATAGAGGTAAAAGTTGTGCGAATAAATTCGGTGATGGACCCCAAACCGGGTGTCCCCGATGACGACTATGTGAAGAGGACTGTGACATGCATCAGGGAGGTATTGAAGAGGACAGATGGGCTTGCGGTCTCCTTGGCTATGGAGAACCATGGTGTACTCGGAAATAAGCGCGAGTTCATAAAGGCGGTGCTCGATGGAGTATCCTCTGAGAGGATGGGCCTCACCCTTGATACAGGGAACTTCTACTGGTGGGGATATCCCCTCAGCAAGATCTACGAGATCATAGATTCCTTTGCAGGATACGTGAAGCACACACATGTTAAGAACCTCTCCTTCGCTCCTGATCGGCGGGAGGCTGTGAGGAAGCCAGGCGAGGACTGGCCGAAATCAGCAGCTCCGATCTACCAAGGGGACATAGACCACAAGAAGGTCGTAAACCTGCTGAAGAGGGCCAATTACGATTGGGATCTGACGGTCGAAGATGAGTCACTCGGCAATTTCCCGGCAGAGGAGAGGCTTAAGATTCTGAAAAGGGATATAGAGCTCCTTAAGGGCCTCTGCTAGTTGTAACTCGGCATTAGCTCAAAGAAGATTCATCAATGATTCAAGGATGGCTTCCGAAGTGCCCTGAAGGACTATTTACAGCTGTTACACTTCGTCCGTAAAATAGCCATCTCCTGTGAGCGCAGCCACTTCCCTAGGAGCTCCCTTCGATGTAGACGAACTGGCTCTTTAGAACCGATCATGGGCCGATATCATGCAGCAATGGACGGATGAAGAAAACAGAAATATAATGAATGAATATTGGTCTTTTTGAACAGTTCTGAATCATTTATGGCATCTTTTTGCGTTTATTGACTGGAGAATGCTTAATGGGTTGATATGAACCCTATACATTAGGTAGTTCGCTCGGGTGATTACTGCTCGCATCTCCTCCCGCATCCTCTCCCCGAGCGAACGACTACCTTGACTTCTAATTCAGCTCCACAAAAGAGGCGAGAGCATGCTCGAAGCCCTAATACGCCGATATTTTTGATACGCCAGGTATCTTCAGGATCGCCTTGAGGGTGTCGCCGGAGATCTCGGTCTCCGTAACCACTATGAGCTTGGGGTCGGGAACTAAGTCCGGGTCCTCCGCGATTGCCTGCCTGATGCTTATGTTGTCCTTCGATATCAGTGCCGCGACCTTAGCCAAAGTGCCGCTCCTATGGGGATCTGCCCATATCTCGACTACACCGTAACCCAAGTATTTCGCGACCGTGCCGAGATGAGGCCCTGCGGGCTTAAGGTTTGTGAAAATCTGGAAAAGCTCCGGGTCCTTCGCTAGGGTCTCAATCGTCTCCTGCACGACCCTCCTATCGACATCCGCTGCCTCTGCGATCTTGGCCTGTGACATCTCGATGGGGCCGCACATTATCTTCCCATCAGACGTTATGCTGAGGCCGAGTTCGACGAGGAGCCTAGCGACCCTCAACCTGGCGGGGAACTTCGAGAGTCCTTCGGCGATCTTCTTCCACACGTAAGGCCAGTCTCCAATGGAGGATTTCGGCCACGCCTTCTCCTAAAAGGTTTCTGACCAATTTGGAATCTCTACGCAATGGATGATCGAGAACAGTTTATTAGATTCGGCATCAGCGCGAGTTAATGGCTGAAATAAGATGTCGGAGAGAAAGCCCAAGGCGCGTTTCTCGATTGCGCTTGAAAATGGGGAGTTCCTGAGCCTTACGGTATGGCAGGGCAAGACGGACCCGAAGGCTGAGGTTCTTACCGTTCAGATCAGGAGGAGGGAGGGTGAAGGATGGGTTACGGTAAGCAGGCTTGCGGTCTACAGGAGTCAAGAGGGTTCATATAGCCAGCTCCCCGATCGTCCTCCCTCATAACTTCTGACAGAAGATCCATCAATTCAAAGCTTAGATTTATTGTTGACAAACCCCGCGCATTTCATCTATCTAGACAATTCGATCAGCTCATAGTTCGAGGTCAAGCGCCAAGGCGGTTGTCCGTCTGAACTGCATCAATCATGTCGATCGATTCAGGGAGTCCTAATTCCTTCAGGTATGGAAACGGTTAAGTCGAATCCTCGATCTCCATCGGACCGATAAAGATGAAGAAGGGATTCAGTCAATTATGCTTGTCTCAGCCACTCAGCATCAGGGACAGCCTCAAATTGACGAAGAGGCTGGGCTATAGCGGCCTTGAGATCCTACTCACGGAAAAAGGCGATCTCAACCTCAACTCGACCCAAAGGGACTATGATAACTTGAAGGCGATGAGCGTCGAGTATGGCATCGAGTACTGCAGCATATGCGGCAGCGTCCCTTTCGATGCGAGCCTTACGAGCAACGACCAGAAGGCAAGGCAGAGGGGGAAGGAAGTGGTGGGCAAGATGCTCGAGGCCGCGGCGGCCTTGGGGGTTAATGCCATCCTTGTAATTCCGGGCAGAGTTAACGAGCAGGTGCCCTACGACATCGCCTATGACAGGGCGCTCCAAGGGGTTAAGGAACTCGCAGGAACGGCCGAGAAGTTCAAGGTTGCGATCGCACTTGAGGACGTGTGGAACAGGATGCTGCTCAGCCCGCTTGAGTTCAGGGATTTCATAGACGCGGTGGGCAGCAAATATGTAGGCGCCTACTTCGACGTGGGCAACATCGTTATCTATGGTTATCCTGAGCAGTGGATAAACATCCTAGGCAAGAGGATCAAGAAGGTGCACTTCAAGGACTTCAAGCGAGAAGGTTACGAGTGGAAACAACTCACGGAGGGGGACATCAACTGGAAGCTCGTGATGGGTGCGCTCAGGGTGGCAGGCTACGACGATTATGTCATAACGGAGGTCGAAGGGGACGATGAAGCCTTCAGGAAGACCTCGGGGCTGATCGATCGTATTCTCGAAATGTAGAGCTGGACTCAGATTCCTGCTTGGCCCAATGTCACGAATTTATGCGAAGATAGACTCGGGCTCCGATGATCCAGTCCCTTCATCCTCGAAGATCAGGATCGGCTCAGGAGGGCCCTCGTTACCAACTCTTGGACTGAAGTTGGGCGCTCCGCAGGATGGGCAGAACCGAAATCCCGAGTTCAGCAGGGAATTGCACCTTCTACATCTATCACCGCTTTCTACCATTTTTGCCATGCTGCGTGCAGGCCTCCATGACTTGTGTACATACATCGCCTCACTTGTTAATAGGGCTACAGTTTTACGCGAGTAGAGAATCATCTTCTAGTCGAGTAGAAAAAAGTGAGAAACCCAAGGACGTTTTCTAGTGATAAAATAGTTCATAAGGTGCAGAGCAGTGGCCCCATCGTCTGAAGTCGAGTTCCCATAAAAGCGGACGCCCAAATCACTAGAACGGAGCGCGATCTCGCCCTCACCACTCCCTCTGGCGGCCAGATCCGTATTTCGCCCAGGCGGGAGAGCACTGCGGGCAATTGGGGTTTGCGCAGAGGAGCGCCAGCGGATCGCCATCCAATATCTTTACAGTCTCATCGATTAGCCTGCGCTGCGACATGAACTGGCAGTAGCTCCGCCCTAACTTGCCGTAAGACATGACCCCCCGGCTTCTCAGCGTCGGTTCTATGCGATTGAAACCGGTGCTGCAGCTCCCCTCCTTCTCGAGCAGGACCCACTCCCTTCCCTGGGGCGTCTCAATGGGCACGCGAGACTTCCAGGACTCGCCCAGGTAGGGTAGCCCTTTGCCCCCGCGCGCCCATCTCTCGGCGAGGTGCAGCGAGGAATTGGTGCTGAGGTCAGTCCCGATGGATAACACCCAGCCGTTCAAAGCGTAGACCTGGCCAAGCGGACCATCCGGGAGGAGGCTGTTCTCGAGCCTTTGAGCCGATACGATGCGCTGGGCGTGTTTACCTAGGGAGAGAACGGAACTATTCGGGTGGATCGAGCGAAGCGATCCCGGAAATCTCGCCGCCATGTTGGGTATGGCACCCGTATCGATCTGGCTGAGATCGACATTGAACAGTGGGAGTTTGTTCCTCACCTTTTCCACCAGATGGGAGGCTACTGGCGGATAATGCCACTGCTCAGGATCCGAGAGCCAGTTGGAGAAGGCCGGGAAGACCAATGTCCCATCCTTGCCCACCCAATCGAGCAAGGTCCTCACCACCGTCTCGGCTCCACCTATTACGAATCCGAGCGATTTCAGTGAGGAGTGGACGATTACCACGCGCTCATCTGCTGGGAGTTGGTTGAACGGATAAAGCTGGAGATCACCCAGGAGGTCGGTGCGGCTGAAGGCTTGGTCTATGACCCTGTCGTAGTCCATGATGTGCTGAAGACAAGATAATGGCCATCCTATGTTTTACTTTTTCGGAGGCTGCATTTCAGCTGATGCTCATGGAGCTGAGGAAAGCTCGACATCGCCCAAGCGAAGAGGCAGCTGCATACTTTTTGGCCAAAGGATAGCCAAGGAATTGATGAAAAAGTAACTACAATGCGAGCCAGTTAACGTGTATACAATTCTTTAATAATTCTTGAAATCCTCCCTCCTCTTTCCCTTTTTTCTCATTGCCAAGTAGATCGAGAAACCGCTTGCTAGGGCCACGATTGCCCCATAAGGGAACTCAGGGGCTATCGGTTTTATGGTGAAGCTGCAGGAGGCCCTTAGATTCGAGGTACCGGCTTCATACACCCTCACCCCCCAAGTCCCGTAGAGATCGCCACTCTGAAGGGTGTAGCTGCTCCGCCACTCACCCGTGGGACTTTGGGACACGTTCGACTGGGAACCCTCCAATATGGGGGTACCCAGCCAATCCGAGTAGTACTTGAAGTCGAATCTCATCTCTTCGCTCCAGAAGTCGATGAGGTGGTCCCTCTCGCTCTCGTAGCTGGCCTTGATCTAGTCGGAGGTTCTTGCTGCGTTTGATACGCGGACCTCATCGACTATGCCGTCGAAATATCCTCCAGAAGTCCATCCCATTCCAATAAGTGAGATCTGGGTAGTATCGTACTTGATTGGCCCTGAGAAAAATTTTGAATTATCATATGCTCCATTAAGAAATATTTTCTTTGTCGTGCCATCCCACGTTACAACAACGTATATCAAACTAGTAGTAGAATAGGTACCTGATGATAGTAAATTATTCATGGCACTTCCGTCGCCCGTTTCACATGAGATTTTACCACTAGTTCCAACAGTTCCTACAACTACACCTTTAAAGGCGGGACTATTCAATCCTACGCTGAACCAATATTTTTGGTCTGCGACTACGTCCGGTTTCATCCAACCTTCAATGGTAATTGCAGTGGTGATGGTCTGAAACGCTTTACCAAGATTTATGTAATCGTTCGTTCCGTCAAAGTTGATGGCACCATCCACCTCACCAGTCGCTCCGAAAGTGGGACTGCCAGAGTCGGTTCCGCCATTGCTGGTTGAAGTGGAGTTTTTTATCGCCCCGGAACCTCCACTCGTTTCACCGAGGTGGAAGACACCTTTGAAGTAGGAGTCCCAGACTCTCTTCGCAGGTGTTGATGTAGGGTCCCCCACGTAGTTCGTGTTGTCCGCGTGGGATGAGTCGTAATAGAGGTAGAGGATTGTGTCGGCGGTGCTGCTGACGCTCGAAACATTGACCCAGAGCCAAGCCTTACTGTTGGCCGAATCCCACTTCTCGATCTCCACATAGCACTGGGTGGTCCCGTCGCTGGTGGTGACTGCGATCTTCTTGCTGCTGCTTCCAACTTCGTTGAAGACGCCAACTACGCTGTCGCGGTATATCCCCGAGGAGGAACTGAGATAGATGAGGACCGGAAAATTGGCCAAGCTGCTGCTGATTTCCGTGTGATCGATCGTCATCTTCATGCGTTTTTTCCAATTGTTAAGCCAATTGGGCACCGCAGCGCCCGTTGTCTCCTCGCCCCCGTAATCGATGAGGTGGTCCCTCTCGTTCTCGTAGCTGGCCTTGATCCAAGACGCGTCTCTCGCTATATTCTGGACACGGACTTCATCAATGGTACCCGTGAAATTATAATCGGGGCTGCCGTTGCCATGCCTCCCAATTTCCAACGTGCTTCCCAAGCCATAGACGATCGCTGTTGTATTGCCGTTGCTATCCTTTTGAACACCATCGATATATAAATTCATTCCAGTACCACTTTGGACACCGACTATGTAGTGGAATGTATTATCGATGACATTTACGCCACTTGGCGCCATATTGTACCATTGATTACTACCGACGTATTTGAAAAAGAGAATTTGGCCATTACCCCATACCCTCAAGCCATAGCTGTCTCCCCTGCTCACTATATCCCCATTATGGGAAAGAGCACTGATTTTTATCCAAGCGGAAACGGTCAGATAGTTTGAGGGGTCGGTATTCGACGGGCTTGAAACGGTTACGTAATCGTCGTCCCCGGCGAATTTGTCCGCCCCATCGATCTTGCCAGTTGTGCCTGTAGCGCCTCCGCCGCCATCCTGGAAGTTCTTAGGCGTGCCGTGATTGCCGTTGGGACTGGAATCCTTTTGGCCCCCCGGGGTTCCGTCGCTTGCCGCCTCATCTAAATGCCATACGCCGCCATAATCGATGACATAGGATGTGTGATCACCCCAGACCACCTTAGCGGGAGCGGATCCTGGATCACCAACATGATCCGTGTTGTCGGCATGGGACGAGTCATAGTAGAGGTAGAGGACGGTGCCGGTGGTGCTGCTTACACTGGGGACCTTAACCCACAGCCAAGCCTGCTTGTTGGCAGTGTCCCACTTCTCTATCTCCACATAACATTCCGCTTTGCCATCGCCCGTGGTGACGGCGATCTTCTTCCTGTTGGCGTCGCTCCCCAGCTCGGTGAAGACGAAGGTGACGTCCTCCAGGCCCTGTCCGGATGACGCGCTCAGGTGGATCAGCACGGGGAAGTCGGTGAGATCACTGCTGACGTCGCTTTGGTTGATCGTCATCCTCATGCGCTTGTGCCAGCCGGGGAGCCAAGCCTCCCCTAGCGTTAAGCCCATGGCCTTGGCATAGACCGTTTCGCTGGGAAGATAGAATTCATCCTTCAACGTTGAGTAGTTGGAGGCATAGGTGTCCACATTCTCGATCGTATAGGTAACGCGTATCCAGAACTTGTAGGCGGATTCGTCGTGATATGCCACGGTGTGCCTTCCTCGCACCCACACGTCCACATTCTGGACGTCCGCCCAAGTCCAAGTGGTGGGGGCATGGGGATCCGAGGTTATGTCGAACCAGCCGGTCAGGCCCCCATTGGGCGCATAGACTTCTTGGAAGAGCCTGGTGGTGCCATTGCCTCCCGTAAAAACGGGGGTGAGGTAGAAGAAGCCCTCCGCACCGTACACATCTATCTTTCCCTCCATCTCGACCTTGGTTATGACCCCCAAGTCCGTCCCCGGGCAGGTGTTGGTGTTGCAAAGCTGGGAGTAATCCGAGGGAACCCCGAAGATGTCACCCGAATGGGTCCATTCATCGGCATCGACCATGTTGCCGGGGCCGTTGCCATCTTGGTCCACGGGCCAAGCATGGCTGGGATCGTACCCGTTGAAGTAGTAGATTGTCTGCGTTGATGCGGCATAGACCTTCAGGGTCCAGAAAGAAGAGAGGACTAGAACATTATGAGTGTGACCAGTGGAAGTCTCCAGCCTCTGGCCTGACAGACACGGGAATTCGTCATGATCCTTCTACCTTCTTCTTTCGTCTACATTTGTTCCTTGGAGATTACAATAATCAATAGACGATTTATAGTAGATACTTTATCAATGCCGAAGAGAGCCCAATAGCACTATTATTACCTAACTCAAAAAACCTTGAGTGTCTTAATCGTCCCTACCGATTCACTCCATGATGTTTGGTATAAATATGGACGTCACCTCTCAAAGGCCCGTCTCATCCTAAAATCAGGGCCATTGCTCATCATTATGTTCTAGAGCAATTATTGGACCTCGAATTCGAGTTTCCAAACCTCCTCTATCAGAGTTTCTATCGGCGTGTAGACGGGTTTCCCGGACGCATCATACGTTAGGGTGAAGGATTCCACGTGTACCTCGACGATGTATCTTCCTGCATTCAGGTTGCCGATCGGCACCAAGACCAGGGGGTTTGTGAATGCCTGCGTTACCGCGACGCCTTCGCCAGGATCTGTGAAGTTTGCCGTGAATGAGAAAACGACGGGGTCGCTCTCGAGCCAAGCGAAGGATTTGAGTTGTATCTGGTACCCTCCGGTTGAGAAATCGCCCCTCGATATCAATATACTTACGAAGTCACCCGTCGAGGGCTGTTGGGTAGTATGATCCTTCAGCATTCTCCAGTAATCCTCCGACCCGATGAGGGTCAGGGGGTCCTTGTCGGTGGCGATGACGTGGATTCCCCTTTCGAACAGGCCCGCTCCGCCATAGTAGTCATATTTCGCCTTATCCAATGGCGTCGAGGCATCGGTTGTGAATTGCCGCTGGTGCAGCCTTCCCTCCCACAAAGTCCTGCCCGAATATTCCACCCTTATCGAGTATATGATATTCTCAGCTAGGACTACCGGGTACCTGATGGTTATGACGATGTCCATCGCACTGTAGACATATGTCTCGCTTCCCAGTAAGCCCTCGGGCGTTTCTCTGCCACCGGTCCAATCGAGCTTACGGGGATCCGGCAGTACATACCCAGAGCTTCGCAAATAGAGGATCGTATAATCCCGGACGAAGTCCGGTTCCAGGAAGGCCTTCCGCCACCCAAGGTAAGTGTCCTCAGGATAGGTTTCAACCCACGTGTAGCCACACCCAAGGCACCTCCAGTTGAAATTCTCGCTCCTGGATCCAACGGGTGTCCAAACGTATGGGCTCCCATCGCTGGGACAGGTTATTTCGCTTCCCCCGGGGAAATAGGTGTTCAAGATGCCAGAGGTGACGAGAAAGGACAGCCCGGCCACGCCAACCACAGTCAGAAGCGTAACCGTAATCATCGTATACCTCATCCTTTCATCTCCTGGCATGTTACCATCCATTGCAACGTAGCCCCTAGCCTATATTTCCACTCACTAGAACAATCCGTATCAGACGATTTGAAACGCTCAAAGAACTTGAAGGTGTGATTTTCTCCCCCGGAATGGTCTTCCTTTCATGAAATCTCGGCAGTGTTGCGAAGAAGGAATGAAAATGCTATAGAGGGAACGAGGAAGAAGCCATTAACGCAGGTATTACTCGCTATAGATGGATGGCAAACTTGCACTCTTTGGCTCCAGATACGGCCGACTGGAGGAGATCAACCTTCACGGGCTTCCCGATGATAGCTTCCCAGGTCTTCTCCACAAAACCCCTTGCGCACTGGCAGTAGGTGGGCGATACAGTCTCATCGACTGGCAAGGCCCTTAACAGGCTACAGTAACACCTCATCGGCCTTGAAAAAAGCTGTGGGGTGTAAAACTGATAAACCACTTTCCCCTCTCTGAAGAGTCTAGTTCCACGCGCGGGTTTGCGTTCTTCGGCCTTAAGGTACTCATCCAAACTCTTAAACTTCATCCGGCTGGCCTTGGCCTTTATGGCGAACTTGTGCACAACTGCGCAGTTGTAGCCACAGTTCACCATAATCCTGGTCCTGGTGTCCTCATCGGCGAATTCATCGAGTCTCTCCATGGCGCCTTTAACCCAGATGGCGATCCTATCTTTGCTGGAATGAGCGGTTATGCCCTCATTGCCCTCCATGACCTTCTCCCAAACAGCCTCTCCAGCGAATCGCTTGACGTTTCTCCATAGCTCCCTTATCGCGCTGACTTCGTTCTTTCCCATAGATCCCGCTTGATTATTACCTATACGTGAAGATATATTACTTCTCGCCACTATTGCTACCCCTTTTCGAATCGATCTAGAATGCATTCACTTCTTTTCCGCCTGTGATTTTGCTACAGATGGACTTCTACCAAGATGTGGTATGACTTTTTCGCGCAAATAGACTAACGCACCGTAGTAATTCATTAACGATTCTATGTGTGTTTTGTGCATCTGTCATCATCTTAATCTGTGGCATGCCGAGGCACATTACCATTGCACATTGATGAATTGCGAGAAGGCCTTAATTAACCGCTTCTATAATCAAAATCGCGTCTTCCCATTCATCGGGTGTTGTAAAGGACTCCACCCCTATATTTGTAAAAGTGTCAATCGACATAGAACCGCCGGTTTTCGGATCGATCCAGAATGCGTTCGCTTCTTTACCACCTGTGATTTTATTCATATTGATGGAAAACGATGTTTTACTGGATAAATAGACCATAATCCATTTACCATTTTCATGACGGGCTGCTAAGTTAAGTATGTCCCCATTTGTTTGACCTCCGCTTGCAAAAATTGACTGATCAGGAACAAGACTCCACCACTCCTTTCGATCCATGAATACCTTCTTCAGGACCGCCATTTGGGATGCACCTGGTGCATCCAAGGCTTTCTTCCATGTTGGGAGTACACGCCAACTATCGTTGTGCCCGTAGCTGTGATGACCTCCAGCTAAATATGAATAATAGGCCTGTCTGCGAATCCAAAGGGGAGTTACCTCGAATCCATACTCTGACCCTTCTTCGTAGGCCCCTTCAGCCATAACTACGGGCTTCACGGGCTTAAGATTGTAATCATTTGTCACCATGGGATAAATCAATGTAACATCCTTCCATGTCTGAATTTGATTAAAGGCTAGCCAGCTTTCGGTGTGAATGAAACTGGACGAGTATGGCGCGGGATCCGGTTTGAAGGTGATGATGTGGAAACCGCCGTCTCCTTCCCGAAGTCCTGCAGCCAACTCCCTTAGAAGTGGGACATAGGCCTGATCAGCAACAGGTGTCATCGACCAGATGATGTTGGGTACATCTTTGTATCGTTCAGCAATCCATTTTGCCCATGGACGGGCATTCTTAGTGTTCATATAGCCTCCGAATCTCTGATGATAAAGTGTAAATGAAAAGGCCAAATCTATTTCACGGGCCAGCTGTATAACGGAATCCACGTTCTCGAAATATGCTTCGTTCGGCGAGGCAGGATTTATTGTCTATCCAAGGCATTTCGCCCTTAACATTTGGATGAATTGGTCCATGTACGCCTAAAAGCATCGCTTGCACTACACTAAAACCTTTACCTTTTATATTTTCAAGAATAACCTTGGCTTCATTCAGAGTGTATTCCCTGAAAATTTGCCATTGAGTATTTCCTAACCAGAAGAAAGGATTATCGTTCCGATCTACAAAATACCTTCCATTACGACTTACCTTTATCGGGAATACTGGTCCCATTTCTTATCTCATCTCAGGCAAATTGATCTGGATGGATATATGGATTGTTAAGGCGGATGAATTATGGCGAACTTACGCCATTAAAGGTTGACTTCGACTATCTCTTGCCAAAAGACATAAGACATAAGTTGCTCCGAATTGTGTGGAACTCTTTGAGGAAAGTTGAGATACAACTCAATCTAGGAGAAAATTACTATGATCCGAAAGAACTCGTGGACGCAGCTGTTTACGCGGATGAGTTGGGTTTTCGCACGGTCTGGTTCGGCGATCATATCTTTCCATGGTTTCATTCGGGTAAAAGGTCTTCATTTGTTTGGTCGATGTTGAGTGTTGCGCTGGAGAAGACAGATCGAATAAAGGTCGGGCCTTGGGTGACCGTCCCGATAGGTGCAAGATATCATCCTGCGATAGTGGCACAAGCAACTGCGACTCTCGACAACATGTATCCTGGTCGAGTGCTTCTCGGCGTAGGTTCAGGTGAAGCCCTGAATGAAAGGCCCTTCTGGAATGGGAATTGGCCAAAATGGGATGAAAGGATGGAGAGGCTGATCGAAGGGATCAGGCTAATACGTATGATGTGGGATTCCAAGGAGCCATTCAGATTTGAAGGACGATTCTTCTCATCGGATTTTTACTATCTCTACACAAAGCCGAGGAAAAAGATACCGCTCTACTTCTCAGCAATTGGCAGGAGAGCGGCACGGTTTGCTGGGATATATGCTGATCAGCTGATCACGATATGTCCCAGAAACAATCTCAAGATCATGAAGGAAGTGATCCTTCCAGCATATAAGCAAGGCAGAATTGAGGCCCACAAGCAAGGCCCCGGAGGAGTCGCAATAGAGGTTAACTTCAGCTTTCTGAAACCAGAAGAGATCTTAAGAACACAATGGAGGACGCTCGGTATTCACCACAAGGACTCGTGGAGTATCCCGAACCCAGTGGCAGCTGAAGAGGAAGGCAAGGAAGTCACCGTCGAAGAAGTCCGAAAAGGCACACATATTTGCAATAACTGGAACGACCTGATAGAAGTCATCGAACAATATGTCAAGATAGGCGTAACTGCCATCGCACTCTATACCGGAGCTGACAGAAGGCAAATCCGCGCGATCGCAAAGAACGTATTGAGCGTCTTCCCTTCCAAGTAAAGTACTTGGTAGAGAGAGAATAAGTTTGCGAAGTCAAACATACTTGTCCATATCGGATACTCCTTTTTTACTAGTTGAGAATCTGAGAACTTTGTAGTCGTATGTAGAAATGCTTATCAGTATAGGAAAAATAAAAATGAAAGCTGGAGATTGTCCAAAGTCAATAGGATAAACAAGAAAGCCTGGGACAAGGTTTTCAGGGATGAAGGAAAGGTCTGGGAAACACCACAGGAAGATATGACCGAGATTGTGAGGCTTTTTAAAAATTACGATGTCAAAAGGGTCTTAGACCTTGGTTGCGGCACTGGGAGGCATCTCGTTTACCTCGCGAAGCGACATTTTGATGTTTATGGCATCGATATCTCGGAGCATGGTGTGAAGCTCTCTCGTGAATGGCTGAAGGCGGAAGGCTTGGAGGGCAACCTGAAAGTTGGCGATATATACAAGAAGCTCCCATATAGAGATGGTTTCTTCGACGCCATAATTAGCGTGCGTACTTTACATCATGGTAAGATAGAATGGATAAGAAGGCTTGTTAGGGAGATGGTCAGAGTGCTTAAGCCAAATGGGTTCATCTTCATCACAGTTAATAAATATGTTCCAGAGAAATATATACCCAAGGAGAGAAGATACGGCATAGAATATATCGCACCGAGGACCTATGTAATTCTTGGCGGTCGTGAAAAAGATATGCCCCACTATAGGTTCAACAATTACCTGCTAAGGCGAACGTTCAAAGATTTTGTGATCCTCAAATTTTGGGTAGACTCGATAAACCACTACTGCCTGATCGGACGCCTGAGGAATTAGCTGAGTTCCAATTTAACACGAATTGGCCGACTTGAGAGAACGTTAACTGAATGGCTTAGTTATACTCATCTTCCCTCTAATAGGCCTATAATTTTGCTCAACCAGTTAGCGCGGGTTATAGGGGTGTAGACTACCATTTTAATCACTATTACAAAGGAGCCAAATGCAAGCCATTTCACCATTTTGTAGTCTTAATGATTATACTCTCACGTCCTACATCAATACTAAGATGACCTCTCAGAAATTAGGTAAATGGCAAGTTTATTGAGTTCCCATAATACATAAGGAACTAAGAACGATTATCTGGCAGGTTAAGTCATCTCCTATGTAAATGCGAAAACAAAATGGAAAGAGGTTATGATGTAGGAAGAGAAGCTGTGAAATGGGTGGCAATAGTTACGATGACTATCGACCATGTGGGAGCTACCCTATATCCACAGTATGAAGTACTTCGGATTATAGGAAGAATCGCTTTCCCTTTATTCAACTATCTCCTTGTTCTAGGGTTCGAGAGCACTAGAAATGTGGAGAATTACCTCATAAGGCTCTTCCTTTTCGCACTCATCTCCCAAGTTCCTTTCTACCTTGCCTTTGGAATGGAACCTTTCGAATCACTGAATATATTCTTCACCCTATTTGCAGGTCTTGCCTTCATCTATTTCTATCAGAAGAAAAACGTCCTATTGACCCTTTTTCCAGTTCTCGTTTCTGGATTTCTAAACTTTGACTACGGGATTTACGGCATCATATTATTCCGTTTTGGATTAGAATTTTCCTTTGAACAGCGGTGAGCCGAGCATGAGGCGATGTATGAGCTGCGGTTTCCTCACCATCCGCGCTATCGCCCTCCTCAGGCCGAGCTTCATCTCGCCCTC
>Ga0315282_10001801_pt1 | contig 40068 bp, 37 predicted proteins | sample YL17G07_20_MG_FD_203693 | JGI IMG/M metagenome (GOLD analysis project Ga0315282, IMG submission 203693) | Sediment microbial communities from Yellowstone Lake, YNP, Wyoming, USA - YL17G07_20 | ecosystem: Environmental > Aquatic > Freshwater > Lake > Sediment | place: USA: Wyoming | collected...
CGCTCAACCTCATCATCGAGGTGACGGGGGAGAGGAAGAAGGAGAAGGCGGCAAAGGTCGAGACGGCGCGCACGCTCTGGGTGCCGGCGGTCAACAACCACGGTGGGTTCGGGCGCTGGGCCTTCCTTGAGATCTCAGATCCGTGGGACGCGAAGGGGACAATACGAGGAGTGCTCGAGCGGTTTGCGGAAGAACGAGTCTGACCATGGGAAGCCAGGGACAGCTCTTCGGTGGTAGCTGGACGGAAGACAAGCTCGCGCGTGTTCAGAAGTACCTTCAGGCCTATGTGACCGCGCTCAAGAACCAGCCGTTCGGCACCGTCTACATCGACGCTTTCGCCGGCACTGGAGCGGTCAAGACAAAAGGGGGAGTCCCTTCCTGCGATGGCATTCCTCTCGCTGAGCTCGCCGAGCCGGAGACCCGCGACTACGTGGTCGGTTCGACCAAGCTCGCACTCGAGGTCTCACCTCCATTCTCGAAGTATGTCTTCATCGACAAAGCGAAGTCCGCAGTAGGTGAGTTGCAGGACCTCGCGGATTCCTCCACACTGCGCGACCGTGTCGAGATCGTGCGCGGAGACGCGAACGCGTCTGTCCGGCACCTATGCGAAACTGGCGACTGGTTCGCCAATCGGGCGGTGCTCTTCCTCGACCCGTTCGGCATGCAGGTCGACTGGAGCACGGTCGAGTGTGTCGCTCGCACGCGGGCGATCGACATGTGGTACCTGTTTCCGCTCGGCGCGGCGATGAGGCTTCTCACGCGGGACCGCGAGCCGAGCCCGAGGATGGCGACTCGCCTCGGCGGGTTGTTCGGCAGTGACGACTGGAGGGACGTGTTCTACGCGGTCTCTGAACAGGCTCGACTCTTTGGCGATAACGTGTGCATCGAGCGGACTGCGTCGTTCGCGGCTCTGGCCGACTACACTCTCGACAGACTCAGGTCCGTGTTCACCGGTGTGTCCGATCGTGGACTCGTGCTCTGTAACTCCAAGAACGTGCCGCTCTATCTACTGTGTTTCGCCGTCGGCAACGAGAACGGTAGGGCCCTTGCCCTGCGCATCGCCAACCACATCCTGAGGGACTGAATGGGCGACAAGTCGACAATCGAATGGACTCAGGCAACCTGGAACCCCGTGACCGGCTGCACCAAGATCAGCGCCGGGTGCGCGAACTGCTACGCGGAGCGCATGGCGCGGAGGCTCAAGGCGATGGGGCAGCCGAACTACCGCGATGGGTTCGCCGTGCGGACGCACGAGCACATGCTCGAGTTGCCGCTCACGTGGAGGCAGCCACGCGAAGTGTTCGTGAACTCCATGAGCGACCTCTTCCATGAGGCGGTGCCCTTCGAGTTCATCGCGAGAGTATTCGACGTCATGCGCGCGGCGCATCAGCACACGTTCCAGGTTCTCACGAAGCGCTCAGCCCGACTAAGGGACTTGGCAGCGTTTCTCGACTGGCCCGACAACGTCTGGATGGGCGTCAGCGTGGAACACGCGCGAACGATGAGTCGCGTCACCGACTTGTGTGTGGCAGATGGGCCCGTGGTCAGATTCCTCTCGTGCGAGCCGCTGCTCGGTCCACTGCCTCGCCTCGATCTGACCGAGATTGATTGGGTCATCGTCGGCGGGGAGTCCGGGCCGAGAGCACGCCGTATGGAGGAGGAATGGGTGCTCCCGATTCGCGACGCGTGTCTGGGGGCCGCGGTGCCCTTCTTCTTCAAGCAGTGGGGTGGAACTCGCAAGAAGCGGGCCGGTCGCCTTCTCCACGGCGAGGAGTGGCTGCAGTGGCCCGAGTCATCCGTCCGACGGCAAAGGGAGTTCGAACTGGAAGCGGCGGTCTGATGGCACGCCCGAAGAAACCCACCGGCCCCAAGCCCGTCGACTCCCTCAAGCACAAGGACAAGCGCATTAACATCCCGACGAACGAGCTGCGCGGCTTTGTCGAGTCCGACGAAGCCGCGCCCGCCTCCATGCTCTACCCCCGCGACCCGTCGCTCGACCCGCAGCTCGTCTGGAAGGGCAAAGATGAGGCCGACCGGCGCGACCTTGAGGTGCCGGTCGTGCCCATCTACATCCAGGAGAAGATCCTGCCGCAGGTGATCATCGAGAACCTGCGCGACACGGCGCGCAAGGGCGAGCCCGAGCCCGAGATGACGCTCTTCAACGACTACGACGGCATCGAGTTCCAAGAGCTGGTCGAGTTCTACCGCCACGAGCAGAACTGGGCCAACCGCATGATCCTCGGCGACTCGCTGCTGGTGATGACCTCGCTGGCCGAGAAGGAGGGCCTCAAGGGCAAGGTCCAGATGATCTACATGGACCCGCCCTACGGCATCAAGTTCGGCAGCAACTGGCAGGTGAGCACGCGCAAGCGCGACGTCAAGGACGGCAAGGCCGAAGACACCACCCGCCAGCCCGAGCAGATCAAGGCCTTCCGCGACACCTGGGAGCTGGGCATTCACTCGTACCTCGCCTACCTGCGCGACCGCCTGGTGGTGAGCCGCGAGCTGCTCAGCGAGACCGGCAGCATCTTCGTGCAGATCGGTGACGAGAACGTGCACCTGGTGCGGGCAGTGATGGATGAGGTGTTCGGGAGCGAGAACTTCATCTCCATCATCAGCTTCCGGAAGACAGCCGGCGCTACGGGTGATTTCGTGGCTGGCGTGACCGACTTCATTCTCTGGTACGCCAAGCGACGCGAGACTGTGAAGTACCGGGCCGTCTATCGGGAGAAGGCGCTCGGAGGTTCCGGCGTGACCGGCTACACGTGGGTCGAGTTGGCTGACGGAAGCCGGCGGAAGATGACGGCCGAGGAGATCGACGATGCTTCTCGACTGCCGGAAGGCGCTCGGCCGTTCACGCTGGACAACCTGACAAGTCAGAGTGCGGGACGCGAGAAGGGCGAGGGCGCCGCATCGTGGTTCGCGGTCGAGTATAACGGCGGCCGCTACACTCCCACCATGCAGAGCCGATGGAAGACCAACGAGGAGGGCATGTCGCGTCTTCTCGCCGCTGACCGCCTCGGCGTGGTGGGGAACACGCTCCGCTACCTCCGCCATCTCGACGACTTTCCGGCCTACCCGGTCACGAACTACTGGGAGGACACCGGCGTCGCTGGCTTCGGAGACCCGAAGGTCTACGTCGTGCAGACAAACACGAAGGTCGTCCACCGCTGCCTTTTGATGACGACTGACCCCGGTGACTTGGTGCTCGACCCCACGTGCGGCAGTGGCAGCACGGCTGCGGTCTGCGAGCAGATGGGTCGGCGGTGGGTGACCATGGATACGAGCCGCGTGGCTCTCGCGGTCGCGCGCACGCGCCTCATGGGTGCGCGTTTCCCCTACTACGTGCTCGCCGACTCGCCCGAGGGCGCGAAGCGCGAGGCCGACCTGACCAATGCCAAGCCATTCACTTCAGCGTTCTCGCACGACGTCCGCCAAGGCTTCGTCTACAAGCGCGTCCGACACGTCACGCTGAAGTCGATCGCCAACAACTCCGACATTCGCGAGGGCATGTCGCGCGCCGAGATCGACGCCGCCATCAGTCGCCACGCCGACACGGAACTGCTCTACGACCAGCCGTATGAGGACCAGTCACGCATCCGCGTGACCGGCCCGTTCACGGTCGAAAGCCTGTCGCCGCATCGGATGCTCGCGGGCGGCACGGAATTCGAATCCGTTGGGGGTGGTCGGTCCCCGACCCAGGCTCAACCCACCCGCGACGCCGCCGACTTCGTGACTATCATCCTCGACAACCTGCGCAAGGCCGGCGTGCAGAACACCTACAAGAACGAGCGCCTCGTCTTCGAACGCATCGAGCCCTACGCCGGCACCTACGTCCAGGCCGTCGGCGAGTACATCGACGCCGCCGGCAAGACCCTCCGCGCCGCCATCTCCATCGGCCCCGAGTACGGCACCGTCGACGCCACCTGGATCAAGGAGGCCGCCAAGGAAGCGCGCAAGGGCGAGGGCTTCCCGATGCTTGTCGTCTGCGCCTTCGCCTTCGATCCTCTGGTGGGCGAAGAGACGCGGCAGTGGCCCAACCTCACCATCCTCATCACGCGCATGAACCCCGACCTTGCCATGGACACCGCCGACCAGAAGCTCCTCAAGAGCACTGGCGCCGGTAACCTCTTCATGGTCTTCGGCGAGCCCGACCTGGAGCTGCGCACCCTCCCCGACGGCAAGCTGCAGGTGGAGCTGCGCGGCCTCGACGTCTACGACCCCACCACCGGCGAGATCCGCAGCTCGTCGACCGACGATATCGCCTGCTGGTTCATCGACAGCGACTACAACGAGGAGAGCTTCTTCGTGCGCCACGCCTACTTCACCGGCGCCGACGAGCCCTACAAGAAGCTCCAGCGCGCCCTGAAGGCCGAGATTGACGAGGATGCTTGGGCGTCGCTGTACTCGACCGTCAGCCGCCCGTTCGACCCGCCGTCGACCGGCAAGATCGCGGTGAAGGTGATCAACCATTATGGGGACGAGGTGCTGAAGGTGTACCGAGCCGCAACTTCGCGAGCTCGTTCCGTCCCTTCAGGAGTGTCGAAGACGAGATGACAGCTTCCAGTCCGCTGACTGTGGCATCAATTGGCTACGAGTTCGAGCACCCGAGGGTGCACAACATCGACTACTGCTCGACCGACACCATCCTTGGCGCGGACGTTGTTCTGTGGTGGCCCCAGCCACTCAACCACTTGTTCCTCGGCAGCGACATCTTCGACTCAACCGACTATCAGGGAATGCCCCTGGTTAGCGAGTCGCGTTCTCAGCCCTCGCTCCTAGCTGCCGAGCGTCGTCACTCCGAAATGGAGGGCTTCCTGGAGTTGGGCCGGAGCCTCGTCGTCTTCGCGCCGGCACCTCAACGCTGGTACTACTACACCGGCACTCGAGACGTATCTGGGACCGGGAAGAACCAGAAGGTCACGCGCCACGTCAATGACATGAGCACGCTTGATCTACTGCCGTTTCCGCTTGAGACAATCGCGGCATCAGGTCGCCGTATCGAATGCCGCGGGACGACTTCTGAGCGTGAGTTCTGGCACGCCTACGGCCCCCTCTTTGAGCACGCGGCATACATGGACAAGCCGCTCGGCCATCCGTTTCTCTTCATTTCCAGGACCCTATTCGCGGTGGGCAGCTACGCATCTGTCGGCAAGGGATTTGTCCTGATTCTCCCTCAACTTGCAGACGATGATGACGAGGATGGGGCCGATGGGGACGAGATCGACTTCCCGCACGAAGGCTTCATCGACGCAATACTGGCGCTCGTTGATGAACTCTCACAAGGACGCGGTCAGAAGGTTCAGCCGGCCTGGTCGCAGGGTCTTCTCCTTCCGGGAGAGACGAAGAGCAGCAGCGAGGTCGCCGGTCTCAGCGAGCAGATCGAGGAGCTGTCAACCAAGCGTATGCATTCCGAGCAGTTGTTGGCTGCTCTGCAGTCTCGGAAGACTTTGTTCACTGGGACGGGGCGAGCGCTGGAAGACGTAGCAATGCAGGCTCTGGAAGCATTGGGATTCAAGGTCGAGCACGGTGCGGTCGGGCGCGCCGACCTTGTGGCCAGGTTTGGCAAGCGTGTTGCGGTTGTAGAGGCTAAGGGTCTTTCGAAATCGGCGAAGGAACGTGACGCGGCGCAACTTGAGAAATGGGTGGTGGAGCATCATTTGGACCAAGGTGGGCAGCCGAAGGGAATTCTGGTCGTCAACGCCTACGCGCAGACCCCTCTCGTCAAGCGAACCCACGCCGCGTTCCCCCAACAGATGCTCAAGTACGCATGTGACAGGGGGTTCTGCTTGATCACGGGAGTCCAGCTGCTGGGGGCATGGCTTGACGCCGAGAAGACTCCTTCGCTCAAAGCCAGTATTCGCACATCCATCTTGGATTGCGTTGGCGTGTATTCGGAGTACGCGGACTGGACGGGCTATCTGGAAGTGCGCTCGCCGGAGCCGTCGGAGTCGTGATGATCGAGGGCGCCGAAGTGGGAGTCCGTTTCAGATTGACCATTGGCGGGCTCCGCGGCCTCGACGTCTACGACCCCACCACCGGCGAGATCCGCAGCTCCTCGACCGACGACATCCCCTGCTGGTTCATCGACACCGACTACAACGAGGAGAGCTTCTTCGTGCGCCACGCCTACTTCACCGGCGCCGACGAGCCCTACAAGAAGCTGCAGCGGGCGCTGAAGGCCGAGATCGACGAGGACGCCTGGGCGTCGCCGTACTCGACCGTCGGCCGACCGTTTGACCCGCCGTCGACCGGCAAGATAGCGGTGAAAGTGATCAATCACTACGGGGATGAGGTGCTGAAGGTGTACTCGACTGCTCGTTCTCGGCAGGAGGCAGGTAATGGGCGAGGGGGGGATTGGTGACATGACCGGTCACAACCCAGTCGAGTTCGCAAGGGCGCTCAGCGCGAAGCTTGCTGCGCGCTCGCGTCATGTCTGCCTGCTTCTCGGCGCAGGCGCGAGCAGCAGCTGTGGCCTCCCCGACGTCGGTGGTCTCCAAAGCACAGTCCTTGCCAGCCTTGGCAGCTCTGACCAGGAGGCACTTCAGCGTCAGCTGACAGGAAGGAACCTTGAAGAGGCTCTCAGCCGACTGAGACGCATCTCGGCGCTGCTTGCGGATGACTCCCAGTCAGTGGATGGCATTACCGGACCCCAGGCGCGTGCCCTTGATCGCAAAGTGTGTGAGGCGGTGACACGTGCTCTAAGCCTTGACCAAGCCGAACTGACACCTGTCCATGACTTCGCCGCTTGGGTCGCTCACGGAGACTATCGGCAGCCAGTTGAGGTCTTCACGGTCAACTACGACCTAGCCATAGAAACGGGCCTGGAGGATCTCGGAGTTCCGTACTTTGATGGCTTCGTTGGGACTCTGAACGCCCGCTTCCGCACTGATCTAGTCGAAGCGACTCCAGAGAGCAATGAGCCGTTCGTCCCCGCCTTCTTCGCTCGACTTTGGAAGCTGCACGGATCGGTCAATTGGGCCCGCAAGGACGACGGCCATGTCGTTCGCCTCGGCACGCCAGTCGAGGAGGGCCAAGCAGCTGCCATCTACCCATCCGAAGCGAAGTATGAGGAATCGCGGCGAGTCCCCTTCGTTGTCCTGCAGGACCGTCTGCGTCGCGCGATTCAGTTGCCGGAAACGCTTCTGTTGGTCGCAGGCTACTCCTTCCGTGACAGTCACCTTGACGAGCTGATCTTCGATGCCGCGCTCCGTTGTCAGAGATCGGAGTTCATCGCGTTCTGCTTCGAAGATATTCCGGACAAACTCGCGGAGCAGTGTCGCACTTCACCGAACCTGCAGGCCGTGGCCGGGTCTGAGGCCATCTTGGGCGGGGTTCGTGATGTTTGGGCGCGTCCTGACGACGCACCGGCAGACCTCTGGAACGAGGACGCTTTGACCCTCTGCGACTTCCGTCGCCTGGCCGCCCATCTTGCTCGCAGCGCCACCTTGGACAGCTCGGTCGCCCAGTCACTTTCAGCAACTCGCGACACCGCTGAGGGTGACGGTTCTGGCCTGGTCTGCAATGCCTGAGACAGATCCAACCTGCATCGGCAGGGTGAAGCATGTCCTGGGCGCAACAGTCACGGTTGCCCTCGACTCAGAGCTCGCTGGAGTGGCCCCCATTTACCGAGGGCGTCTCCATCGGGTTGGTCAGATTGGCTCGCTCGTTCGTATTCCTCAAGGGCTCGTCGACCTTGTTGCAACAGTAAGCCTTGTCGGGATTGCCGAACTGTCTGGGAAGCTGGCGCCCGCAGACGAGACGCAGTGTGACGAACGATGGCTTCAGATCCAACTCCTGGGCGAGATCGACCGGGGGACTGGCCATTTCCATCGAGGGGTGAGTACCTACCCAGCGCTGGATGATCCTGTCCACTTCGCAACTGGGGATGAGCTCAAGTCGGTCTTCCCTGCACCGGACGAGCGTCACGTGCGGTTGGGGACGCTGTCTGCAACGGAGGACGTCCCACTAGCTTTGGACGCAGCCCGCTTCGTTGTCCGTCACGCAGCCATAGTCGGATCGACAGGGTCAGGGAAGACAAGCGCGGTTGCCTCAATCCTCCAGAACCTGATCGATGGCGGATGGCGAGCGGCAAACGTAGTCGTGGTCGATCCTCACGGCGAGTACGCGTCTGCCCTCCATAGGCACGCGTCCGTGAGGAGCGTGCTGGGAGATGGTGACCGGCGCCTGCGAGTTCCTTTCTGGGCGCTCCCGTCGGAGGACATCATTCGCATCTTCACTGGCGCATCCGGCGGCGCCACACTCCTTGGACGCTTTTCGGAACTGGTCACCGAAGCTCGGCGGCAGTTCGCAGCATCGGCGAGTTGGCTTAGGGTTGACCCCACCGCCATCACGGCGGACACTCCAGTTCCATTCGATATCCGGCCAGTCTGGCATCGTCTTGACGCTGAGAACCACGAGACACGCGCGGAGGCTGGCAAGCCAACAACCGTCTGCCAGATCGACCCTGGCGATCCCTCCATTCTCCGACCCGCGCAATTCGAGCCACACGGTGCAGGGAGTCAACCTCCCCACAAAGGCCCGTACCATGGCACCTACGGAACGACTCCCGATCTTCTGAGATTGGGGCTCCTCGACCCGAAGTTGCGCTTCTTCCAAGAACCAAAGGCTGATCCTACTGGGGGCGACCCCCTCGTTCCTGTGGTTCAGGAGTGGCTCGGTGGTGAACGACCCGTTTCGGTCCTCGACTTCAGCGGAGTGCCCTCAACAGCCGCAGATGTGGCCATAGGAGTCGTCCTCAATCTCATCTTTGAGGTCGCTCTTCGAAGCGAGCCGGACGGCCCTGGGATTGGCCGTCCAAGTCCAGTGTTGGTCGTCCTCGAGGAGGCGCACCGCTATCTAGGTGAGGACGTGGGCATGCTTACACGCGCGTCGGCCAATCGAATCGCGTGCGAGGGACGCAAGTATGGGGTTGGGCTGCTTCTCGTCACACAGCGACCGACAGAACTGCCCAAGACCGCGTTGGCCCAGTGCGGAACGATAGTCGCCCTGCGCCTGTCCAATTCCGAGGATCAGGGCGCAATTAGGGCAGCACTTCCAGATGCCGTGGCAGGCTTGGCTGCTGCCCTTCCGTCGCTAAGGACACACGAAGCACTGGTGAGCGGAGAAGCGGTGGTGCTGCCCGCTCGTGCTCAGTTGGACGCGCCGAGCCCGTGGCCAAGCGCGGCAGACCCAACTCTTGACCCATGGAGGCGAGAACCAGTTCTCCCGGATATTGCGGCACCACTGGCTGCATGGCGCGGAACCTACCAAACGGAGGGGGAGGCATGATCGAGTGGATACCCGTGGCAGGCTCGAAGCGCATTGTTGCGGAGGCCTACGACCCTACGACTGAGACCATCTACGTCCGGTTCCCCAATGGAGTCGAATGGTGCTACTCGGCCTGCCCTCCACAGGTCTGGGAGGAGTTCACCTCACCCGGCCAGTCCCGCGGTGGCTTCATCCGCCGCGTCCTGGACCACAAGCCGCATCGGCGATTCGCGTGCTGAATCCTTCCAGACGCCCGCAAGTCTCTTGACTCCACGCGTCGCCATCACCGCCTTCATCGCCAACACCGACTTCGGCTGGTTCTCCCACTTCCGCCACCGTGCCGAGCCGCCCGACGAGGTTGACTTCTGGCAGCCCTCGCCGCACGGCTTCAAGGCGATCCCGGCGGGCGCGCCGTTCTTTTTTGAGACTCGGCGCGCCCCACAGGGCCATCGCCGGCTACGGCTTCTTCGCGCGCTACGAGCGCGCGCCGGTGTGGCTCGCCTGGGACTCCTTCGGCGACCTCAACGGCGCCGACACCCTCGCCGAGATGACGGCGCGCATCGAGGCGATCCGCCGCCGCACCCACAGCGCCATCCTCGCCCGTCCCTCAGACTACGAGGTCGGCTGCATCATGATCTCGCAGCCGGTCTTCTTCGGCCCCGACGACTGGATCGCCGACCACGCCGAGTGGCGCGAACGCACGCAGTCGGGCAAGACCGTCGAGATCCTGCACGGCGACGGGCAGCGCATCCTCGCCGAGTGCGTCGAGCGCACGGCGCGGCTGGCGCCGGCCGTCGAGCCGCTTCTCGACGAGGTCCGCCGCTACGGCGCCCCGCGCAGCGTGCCAGTGCGCCTCGGCCAGGGCACCTTCCGCGTGGCCGTGACCGGCGCCTACGGCGCCTGCGCCGTCACGGGCGAGCACTCGCTGCCGGCGCTCGAGGCCGCGCACGTGCGTCCGTATGCGCGGGGCGGCGAGCACGCGCTCGCCAACGGACTGCTGCTGCGCGCCGACATCCACCGCCTCTACGACACCGGCTACGTCACCGTCACGCCCGACCACCGTTTCAGGGTGAGCGGCGACCTCACCGACGACTTCCACAACGGACGCGAGTATGAGCGCTTCGCGGGGCGCGAGATCGCGGTGCCCAAGGCGTCGGGCGACCGGCCCGATGCGGAGCTGCTGGACTAGCATGGGGCGGAGGTGTTTCGGGGGTGACGCGCGCGCTGTTCCTGCACCCACTGCCGACGAGCTCAAGAAGACCACCGAGGACTTCGACCGCGACTGGGGCGCGGTCGACGACGTCGTGCATGGCATCTGCCGGCAGTGCAGCCAAGTCACGGATTGACAAGTCATAACTTTACAAGTCGTGACTTTATTGCTAAATTGCAAGCCATGCCGACGCAAGTAGTTGACCGCGAGCGTGAGATCGCCCAGCTTCGCGAGCTGGCCGCCAATCCGCCGGCTCTGGTGATTCTGCGGGGCCGCCGGCGCATCGGCAAGACATTCCTTCTGCGCGTTGCACTCACGGGTGACCGCGTCGTCCATTTCCAGGCAGAGGAGCAGCCTCGCGCCCTTCAGATCGAGGCCTTCGCGAGGGAATGCAGCCGGTTGGTCTCCGGCGCGCCGCCGCTGAGCTTCGGCACATGGGCCGACGCCTTGCAGTTCGTTGGAGACCAGGCCGCGCAAGAGGGACCTCTCGTCATCGTGCTCGACGAGTTGCAGTACCTCGCCTCGTCCGACCAGGCGCTTGTCTCCACGATCCAGCGATTCTGGGATCAGTGGGATTCCGAAGGCACGCCGGTCACGCTCGTTCTCAGCGGCAGCGCGCTCAGCTTCATGCAGGGCTTGCTGACGGGATCGAAGCCCACATTCGGCCGCAGCGTCTACCGTCCGGTCTTGCTGCCGCTCACCTACCGCGACTGCGGCGCGTTCGCGCCAGAAGGCGCGTCCGCCGACACTCTGATCGAGCGCTTCGCCGTACTGGGTGGCACGCCGCAGTATCAGCGCTGGGCGGGCTCCAGGTCGCTCGCGCGGATCCTCTCTGAGACCATCCTGCCGCCAGACGCGGCTCTCCACAGCGAGCCCGAGAACCTCATCCGCCAAGAGGAGGGGATCAGGGAACACGGACCCTACTTCGGGGTTCTGCAGGCGATCGCCGAGGGCTACACGTCCACGTCGGCGATCGCCGGTCGTCTGGGCGTCAAGCAGCAGCTCGCCACCCAGTATCTCTCTCGCCTGCAGCAGCTCGGATACGTTGCCAGGGTCGAGCCGCTCGAGCCGGGACGCAGGGGAGCGGCGCGCGGTCACTGGAAGACGATCGACCCGTACTTCCGTTTCTGGTTCCGGTACGTTCTGGTGAACCGCAGCCGGCTGGCCAGGGGACGCATCGACGAGGTCGCGGGCGAGATACGCGAGGATCTCGCCAACTTCATGGGGCCTGTCTTCGAGGACGTCTGCCGCGACTGGGTGGGCTGCCACTCCACGCTGGGCGAAGGCGCCCTCGAGGTTGGCTCATGGTGGTCGCGCCGCAGCGATGTCGAGGTGGACGTGGTCACGCTCGAGAAGAAGGGATATGGGCTTCTTGGCTCCTGCAAGTGGCGGCGGAGTCGCATGGGCGTCGCGGAGCTGGATGACCTTCACAGAGCGCGCGCCGCCCTTGGGCCCAGGGCGGCCCAGGCGAAGCTCGTCCTGTTCGCCCGAGGTGGGTTCACCCGGCAGGTCGTGGAGCGAGCGGCTCTCGAGAAGGTGAGCCTGGTTGGTCTGGCGGATCTCTTCGACCGGTGAGCGATTGCGCGGCCGGGTGGCCACTGGAGCGGCGGGTGTGCTCACTTCGACCACCCATGACGGCTGTGCAGAGCGTGCATCACAGCCCGATCCTCCTCACAGTGCATCGGCTCGAGCGGGGGTTCCTCATCATGACTCAGAAGTCCCAGGATGCCAGCCGACATGAAGCCTGATCACGCGGTGCTCGGAGAAGACGAAGCTTGGCCCGATCTCAGCCGCGACGAGATCCTCGAGTCCTGCGGAGCAGGCACGTGCCCGTTCTGCGGCCAGGAAGCAATGAAGCTTCTCGGACTGCACTTCCGTCAGCGCCACGGCGTTGCCGCTGACGAGGTGCGCGAGCACTACGGCTTCAAGTACGGCCAGTCCTTCAACACTCCTGAGCACACCGCCCGTATGGCGGCGATCAACCGGCGCAATCATGCCGAGCGTCCCGAGCTGCGTGCCAAGTTGGCGGCTGCGCGCATGACGGCTGCCCCGTCCACGCGCAAGCGCCGCCCGCAGACCATTGAGAAGCTGCGCACCCGAGGGCCGGAGTGGGGTGCGGCGCTGGTGCGCTATCGCGAGACTCATCCGGAGGAGATGAGCGGGTTCCAGAGCAAGGCCATCGCGGCTGCGCAAGCGCGTCATGCCGAGCTCTGCGCCGACCAGGACTGGCTCGACCGCACGATACGCCGCTTCCCGTTGCGCGAGAGAAAGGAGATGGCGCGCCGCTTCGAGGCGGGCGATTCGATCGCCGAGATCGCCCGAGCCTACTCGGCCAGCCCCACGTCCATTGCGGAGATCCTGCAGAAGTTGGGTGTCGTCGGCAGCAAGTCAAGGCGCAAGAGCCTCTCCCACTACCGCTACACAGTCGAGCAAGAGCAAGAGATCGTCCGTCGCCGCGCGGCTGGCGAAGGAGCTGCCGTGCTGGCCACGGAGTTCGGCTGCTCCACGTCTTTCGTCTACTACCTCGCGCGTCGCGAGCGTCGCGATCTCATCCCGCGCGAGATCGAGCTGCTGCGCTTGCTCTCGACGACGGCCCCAAGGACACAGATCGCCGAGCAACTGGGCATAGCGCGAAACACCCTCGTCTACCATCAGACGACCATCCTTCACAAGCTGCAAGCGAAGAACCGAGCGGAGGCCGTACGCAAGGCCGTTGCGCTCGGGCTGATCGAGGCCGGCGGCTAGGCAGGCTGGTGTCCTGCCTGCGGATGGCGGGCACGAGCGTCGGGCTTGCTGAGCAGAGATCAGCGTCAAGGCGATCCCGCCGGGCACGTCGCTCTTCCACTGCCTCGCGAGCAGGTGAGCGCGCGTCCGTGCGTCCGTACGCGCAGGGAGGCGACCACGCGCTCTCCAACGGGCTGCTGCTGCGCGCCGATATCCTCCGGCTCTACCACACCGGCTACTGTCACCGTGACCCCGGACTACCGCTTCCGGGTGAGCGGCAAGCTCTTCGACGACTTCCGCAACGGCTGGGAGTACGAGCGCTTCGCCGGTCGCGAGATTGCGCTGCCAAAGGTGCGCGCCGAGTGGCCCGACCGCGAGGTGCTGGAGCGGCATGGGGCGGAGGTGTTTCGGGGATAGACCGCTCTCCCTCGTCCGCTGGTCTATCCCGCGCCCGTTCCTTCCTCGCACGGTCCTGTCGGGCGGTGTCGGCGGTCGGCCGAACGTCACCCCGCCGCGGCCGATCGTCATCTATCGCCCGGAGGGTGCTGCCCGTAGCATCGGTGCATGATCGATTCTGCCCCTCGCAACCAGGTGCTACCGCCCGTGAACCGAGCGTATGGTGTCCGGGGTTGCGGCAACGTCAACCTTGACCGTTTCGACGCCTGTGCTAGTCTTGCAGGGTATCTGCTCCCCGCTGGTTTTGGCGCAAGCCCTCCGGCGGGGTTATCTCTTCTGGGGGCCTATGCCGCGTGAGCCCGCGCACAAACGGGCGCTGGTGTTCGTCGATGGGCAGAACCTCTATCACGCCGCACGCGAAGCCTTCGGACACCGTCTGCCGAACTACGACGTGGTCGCTCTGGCGTGGTGGCTCTGTCGCGAGCACGGCTGGGAGCTTGCGGGTGTGCGCTTCTACACCGCCCTTCCAGATGCGCGCGCCCCGTTCTGGCGCGAGCTCTGGTCGCGCAAGCTGGGCGCGATGGGCCACGCCGGCGTCACCGTCGTGACCAGGCCCTTGCGGTACCGGGCACGGCGAGTGCGTCTTCCCGACGGGTCACCGGGCAGCGTCGAGGTCGCCGACGAGAAGGGGATCGACGTGCGCATCGCCATCGACGTCACCCGCGCCCTGCTTGTGCGTGCGTGCGACGTCGTCGTGCTGTGCAGCCAGGACCAGGACTTCGTCGAGCTCGCCCGCGAGGCGCGCGAGATCGCCATCGAGCAGCGGCGCTGGGTCAAGATGGTCTCGGCGTTCCCTGTCGGGCCGGGCAGCCGCAATCGCCGGGGGATCGACCGCACGGATTGGATCCCTATCGATCGCGACGCGTATGACTCGTGCCTCGACCGCTGCGGGTACGGCCGGGGGCCGGCGGGGTGATCGTGAACCTCGCTGGCGGGCACCTGCGGACCTCGTCGCTCACCCTGATCGACTCTGTCACGCAGTGGAAGGCCAGCAATCTGAAGAAGCGCTTGACTGGGGCGTAGGGGTAGCGCCGCTGCTGTTCGCGATCTCGCGCGGGGTGCTGCTGAGGCGCGCGCAGTCCCGGCTCAACCCGCCTGCCCTTCCACCCGATACCCCATCGCTCGGTAGCCGCGCAGTCGCTTCTCGTACATGCGGGCGAGCACCGGCACGGCGGCATCGACGTAGTCGTGGATCACGACCTCGGTCTTCTGGTCATGGAGGCGGTGCAGACGGCCGGCGTACTGCTGCAGCGTCCCTCGCCACGAGATCGGCATCGCCAGGAACAGGGTGTCGAGGCGCGCGTCGTCGAAGCCCTCACCGACCAGACGGCCGGTGGCGACGATCACTCTGGGTTCTGTGTCAGGCACCGCCGCGATCGCCTCGGCCAGGGCGCGCCGGCGACGCACGCCCATGCCGCTCGACAGCGCGAACACGTGGGGAACGCGCTCGGCCAGACTCCCGGCGAGGAGGTCGCGATGGCGGGTCCTCTCGGTCAGCACGAGAGGCGAGTGACCCGCCTCGACCGCCGAGATGACGTCGTCGATGAGCATGACGTTGCGGGGCTCGTCATCGGCCAGCAGCCGGTAGACGCCCTGGATGCCGAGCTCGTCCACGTCAGTCGGCAGGACGAAGCTCGTGATCCTCGGCCGCACGAAGTGCGTGAACGGTCGCGCCGCCGCTTGCCGGCGGGGATCGGTCTTGAAGCGCACCGGCCCGCACTGCATGGTGATGATCGGGTGATGACCGTCCTTGCGCACCGGCGTCGCCGTGAGACCGAGGACGTACCGTGCCCTCACGTGCCTGAGCACCGCCTCGAAGCTCACGGCAGAGACGTGATGACACTCGTCGATGACGACCTGGCCGTAGTCGGTCACCAGGTCGTTCACGTGGCCCCGGCGGACTACCGACTGGATCACGGCGACGTCGATGGAGCCGTTCGGCTGACGCTTGCCACCGCCGATCAGCCCGATCGCTTCCGGCGGCACGTCGAGGAACATCGCCAGACGCTGGCGCCACTGTTCCATGAGCTGGCGGCGGTGCACTAGAACAAGCGTGTTGACGCCACGCTGAGCGATCATGTGAGCCGCCACGACGGTCTTGCCGAAGGCGGTACCGGCGCTCAGCACGCCGTCGTCGTGAGCGAGCATCGCCTCGGCGGCGTCCTGTTGCTCGAGCCTAAGGTCACCGGCGAAGCGCACGTCGATCGGGCGGCCAAGGTTGCGCTCGTCGTCAATCTCGACCGTCGAGCCGTAGCCTTCGAGCAGGTCGACGACCTCGTTCAGACACCCGCGCGGCAGGCCGATGTGGCGCTCGAACTCCTCGGCGCAGCCGATGACCCTGGGCTTGTCGTAGGTCGGCAGCCGCATCGCCTGGGCTCTGTGGAACTCAGGGTTCTCGAAGGCGGCCAGGCGGATGAGCTGGTCGAGGAGCGACTCGGGCAGACCGGCCTTCTCGACGTAGACCAGGTTGGCGCGCACGAGGGAGATGACGGATGGCATGCGGTCGGCGACCCCGGGACGCACCAGCGGTGGCGGTGGCGGCAACTCCCACGGAGGTTCCTCACCGGGCGCGGGAGCAATGTAGGCGCGCACGCCGATGGGGCCGCCTCGGCCGACGAGTCGTGTCAGGACTGCCTCGACCACCTCTGTGGACAGGCGCTCGATCGAGGCGAGGTACTCCCATTGGTCGTCGTAGGTGGTGAAGTCGCGCTTGACGAACACCGTCCGACCGTGGCCGCGTTGCTTCCACTGCAGCGGCAGCGCGATCAGGTTGCCGAACCCGCCCTTGGGCATTGTGTCCTGGTTGGGAAACAGGCGGTCGTAGGAGCCCAGGCTGAGCTGGTGCCGACGGCGGGCAGCGAGCGAGATGAGGGCGCAGCACAATCGTCTCGCTCTCATCGCACTGACCGGGGTGTCGAAGAACAGCCACACATGCGCGCCGGCTCCCGAGCGCGAGATCTCAACGTGTGCGGCGAGTTCGAGCTCGTCGAGAGCGTCGGCGAAGGCGCCTGCATCTTCCCGCCATGTCGCGCCGTCGAAATCGACAGCCATGAAGCGGCAGGTCTCGTCTTCGAGGAGCGGGTACACACCCACAACCGCACGACCGCTGAGATGCTCTCGGACGGCAGCGTCATCGAGCGGCACGAGGTCGCGATTCGCACACGCGCCGCACTTCACGCTCGGCTTGCCACAAAGCCCCGCCCGCCACTCGTTGGCGCACACCGGCGAGTAGCCGCTCGTGCCGCGGCTGCTCTCCCAGCGTTTCGCGTACAGATCCTCGCGTCCGCGAAAGAGGGAGCGGAAGAGGGTGATCTTGAGAGCGTCGGACGATGCGTCGGTGACCGGGACGGTGTCGGAGTCGCCCGCTTTCGCGAGCTGTCGCGGTGGTGTCTGATCCGATCGCAGGCCGTGATTAGCTCCCGAGTCGCGATCGGCCTGCGGATCGGTGCCGTCATGGAGACCCAGCATGGCTCGCAGGCGAGCGTTGTCCGCCTGCAGGCGCGCGTTCTCTGACGTCAGTCTCTCGAGATCGGAGTCGCTGTCCTCTCGTGCCACCATGGCAGCTCAGTCTAGCCGACGGGTTGACCGGGCGGGGTTCCGGAACGGCAGGGAAACCACAGCAGGACTCGCCGCCCGGAGTGCCCCGATGCAGCGCGCCCTCGGCCGTCGGCGTCAAGCGCCATCGCGCGCCGCAGACCGTGCAGCCGCGCCTCGGCCAGGGCACCTTCCGCATCGCCGTCACCAGCGCCTACGGCGCCTGCGCGGTCTCGGGCGAGCACTCGCTGCCGGCGCTCGAGGCCGCGCACGTGCGTCCGTATGCGGCCGGCGGCGAGCACGCGCTCGGCAATGGGCTGCTGCTGCGCGCCGACATCCATCGGCTCTACGACTCAGGCTACGTGACCGTCACCCCCGACCACCGCTTCAGGGTGAGCGGCGACCTCTGCGACGACTTCCACAACGGGCGCGAGTACGAGCGCTTCGCGGGGCGCGAGATCGCTGTGCCCAGGGCGCGCGCCGATTGGCCTGATCGCGAACGGCTGGAGTGGCATGGGGCGGAGGTGTTTCGGGGGTGAGCGCGCCAAGGGTCGTTTGCTGTGATGTGGGTTCGGTGAGTCGTGGCAACTTCGCCTGGTGCGACGACAGCGGGGTCGCCGGCGATCGGCCTTCATCCGTCGCGCAGCACGTAGCATCGCTTCTGAACCGGGGGGCGGCAGTCGCCCTCGGGTTCGAGTGTCCGCTCTATGTCCCGCTCTTCGCCGACGAGATGTCTCTTGCGTGCGCGAGGCCGGGCGAGGGATCGCGCCCATGGAGCGCGGGCGCAGGCTGTGGAGCTCTTGCGACGGGGATCGTCCAAGTGACGTGGGTGCTTGGCGAGGTCCGTCGTCAGCTCGCCGAACCGGTCGCAGCACACCTCATGTGGGAAACCTTCGCCGAGGCCGGACACGGCCTCGTGCTGTGGGAGGCGTTCGTCTCCGGCGCCTCGAAAGGCGCGGACCATGCAGACGACGCGCGTCTGGCGGCGCTCGCGATGCTTGCCGCCTTGCCGGACCCGCAATCAGCGAACGCTATCGCCTGTACTTCGCCCGTCTACTCTCTCGCCGGAGCAGCTCTCTTGCGGACCGGGTGGTCGTTCGACCTGGCTCTGCTGGGGCAACCGTGTCTGACGATCAAGGTGTGAGTGGCCTGGTGAAGATCCCGACGCAGGAGGAACTGGACGCCGTCATCCAAGCGTTCGATGAGAGCTGGGGCGCGGTCGACGAAGTTCTCTACCGCGCCTGTCGCGAGCATCCGCTGCACAACGATCGGCGCGCGATCATGTGCAAGATGGTCGTGGTTGGTCGGTGCTACGCGGCCGGCATCGAACGTCTCGTCACGCCGAGGAAGGGCGAGCAGGCGGTCGATCGCATCGGAGACTGCCTGGCGAGACACGGCGCCGTCATTGACGGGATCATTCAAGGCCTGCCTGACCCCGAGGCGCCGCTGACGCCGGCGCCAATGAGAATCGTCGTCCGTCAGCACGGCAGACTGACCAGACTGCTGGCGCGCCACCTGACGAAGGGGCGCTACCCAACGTCCTTCGTTTCCAAGTACCTCCACTTCCATCGACCGATCGTTCCCATCTACGATGCGTACTGTCTCGCGGGTCTGACAAAGGCGGTCCACTGGGATCAGAAGGAGATTCCCTTCGGCCCGCCTGGCCGGGCAGACCGGGGCTACTACCAGTTCTGCGCGCGGTTCATGCGACTGCACGAAGCCTGCCGCGACGCCGGTCTGGCGCCGAGCGTGAAGGACCTCGACGCGTGGCTGTGGCAGGTACCGAAGTGATGCCGATGCTCTGACTTGCGCCGGATTCACGACTTGGGCCATGAGGTTGCAGGAATTGTGATCTGGGCCGATGGCTAACGGCATACGTTAGCTATCGGCAGCGGCTCCATCGCTTCAAGGGCGGCACAGGGGGTGGAGAAGAGGCTCGGGGGGTAGGGGGCGCCGGCGGGTCACCCTGACTTCTTGGCGGTTGATGATCCAAGTCACCGTGGCTTCTTGGCACATCGCGCCTGTGGAACGTCACCCGTGGCAAGCGATCGTCATCCTTGTGCCGGCAAGGGGCCGTCGCTAGGCTCAGGGACGGCATAAACGAGACTCCTGGGCATAACGGCGGCGAGGTCATCCTCTATCAGTCTCCTGACGGCGAGGTGCGCCTCGACGTCCGGCTTGAGCGCGAATCGATCTGGCTGTCGCAGAAACAGATGGCCGAGCTGTTCGACACGACGACTGACAACGTCGGACTGCACCTCAAGAACGTTTACACCGAGGGCGAGCTCGCCGAAAAGGCAACTACCGAGGATTCCTCGGTAGTTCAGATCGAGGGAGGCCGCCGAGTCCGTCGGTCGGTCAAGCACTTCAGCCTCGACGCCGTCATCTCCGTCGGCTACCGCGTCAACTCCGCGCGGGGCACGCAGTTCCGCATCTGGGCGACACGTACGCTGCGCGAACACCTGCTGCGCGGCTACACGCTCAACGAGCGGCGCCTGCGCGAAAAGGGCTTCGGCGAGATCGAGCAGGCGGTCGGTCTGCTGGCCCGCACACTCACACATCACGAGCTCGTCACCGGCGAGGGCGCTGCCGTGCTCGACGTCGTGCAGCAGTACACGCGCGCCTGGCGACTGTTGCTCGAATACGACTAAGACCGCTTGGCCGAGAAGCCGCCGCGTCCTCTTGCCGAGGCGTTCCGGTTGACGCTGCCGGTCGCTCGGGCGTCGACTTCGATCTTGATCGCGTGACGCGCCAGCAGTTCGCTGGCCGTCGTGCAGTCGGGGACGGTCCAGTGTCAGTGACACTCGTCGGTCCCGACCCCGACGACTCCTCGCGGCGGCTGTCTACATCGGCGAGACCGACAACGTCCTCAAACGCCTGCCGAGCCACAACCGCAAAGAGGCCAAGGACTTCTGGGAGCGCACGGTCGTCATCGTCAACAAGGACGAGAACCTGACCAAGTCGCACGTGAGGTACCTGGAGAGCCGGCTCATCAAGCTTGCCCAGGACGCGCGCCGCGCCAACCTGACCAACGACACCGCGCCCGAACCGGCGTCGCTGCCCGAGCCCGACGTCGCCGACATGGAATTCTTCATCGAGCAGGTGCAGATGATCCTGCCGGTGCTGGGGTTCGACTTCACGCAGCCGCGGGTGGGGCAGCGCCGCGGCGGGTCAGAATCACCAGTCTTCGAGTTGCGCAAGGTCGGGGCGGTGGCAACCGCTCGCGAGATCGACGGGCAGTTCGTTGTGCTCAAGGGGTCGACGGCACGCAAGAAAGGCCCATCCTCCTGGCGGTCGTACAAGGGCCTGCGTCAGAAGCTGGTGGCCGAGGGGCTCATGGTCGATTCCCCCGATCCTTCTTTGCTGGCCTTTCCCGACGACGTGCCTTTCGACAGCCCGAGTGCGGCTGCCTCGGTCATCGTCGGCCTTGGGACCAATGGACGCGAGACATGGAAGATTCTCGGCACCGGCCAGAGCTACGCCCAGTGGCAGGAGGAGAAGCTGGCCAAGGCGGGGGTCGTCGCCGACGACGAGCCCGACGAGTAACGTGAGTCTCCCGGCCGAGGGCTACGGAAGCGAATGGCATCTTCGCCAGTGCCTGACTGATTCGGTGCGCAGAGCCGAGTTCGATGCAGGAGTTCTCCAAGCGGTCGGTGGGGAGTCGGTCACGTGGCTGGTCGATGGGCCGTTCTTCTTCCGCGCGGATGGGCACCAGTACGGTGAGCGGCGGCCAGACGGCCGCCTCGCCGAATGCCGCGGCCTCGACTTCCTTGAACCCTCGCATGCCGCACGCCAAGAGTGGGCACGCGTGTGGCCTAAGCGCGGCAACACCCTCAATTGGGACGCGGTCGGCGGCGTGCGGGTAGGCGGCGCCGATGAGTGGCTGCTCGTCGAGGCCAAGGCGCATCTGGGTGAGATTGAGTCGTCGTGTGGGGCCAAGCAGCATGGCGGGCTGGCCCAGATCGAGGCGGCCATCAACAGGACTCAGAATGAGCTCGGCATCGTCCGGCGGCGCGACTGGCTGCAGGGGCACTACCAGTTCTGCAATCGCGTCGTGGCTCTGAACCACCTGCTCGCGCACGGGGTACCGGCGCATCTCGTCTTCGTCGACTTCTGCGGCGACACGCACTTCGCGGACCGGGCGATGGCGCCACAGGACTGGCAGCCTTCCCTTCGCGCTCTTGAGCAGCACGTTGGGCGACCGTTCCCGCCACGTGTCGAGAGTCGTCTCCATGACGTCTTCCTCAACGTCAACCCGATGGCCTGATCGTCATCTATCGCTGGCGGGTGCCGCCGACTACCATCCGCACATGGGACTGCACTTCGTCGCAACCTGCGACGCATGTTGCAAAAAGTCGGGAGTTATTGACAAATACCGACGTTATGCAACAATTGCGTGCATGGTCAGATCCTCTCGACAAGACGTGCTTGAGGCGATCCGCAGTCACGGCGTCGCGCGACCTCGCGACCTCGAGGCGGCGGGCATCCCTCGCATGTGGCTCACGCGGCTGAGTCGGCAAGGGCTCGTCACTCGGGCGGGGCGTGGCCTCTACGAGGTCGCCGACGCCGAATGGTCTGCACATCACAGCTTCGCCGAGGTCGCCAAGCGTGTACCTGGGGGTGTCGTCTGCCTGCTGTCTGCGCTGGCGTTTCACGAGCTGACCACGCAACTGCCGTTCGAGGTCTGGCTCGCGATCGACGGCAAAGGCCGCGCCCCGCGCGACCTGACGGTCAAGGTCCGCCTCATGCGCTTCTCGGGGCAAGCTCTCACCGCGGGTGTCGACCGGCATGTGATCGACGGGGTGCCGGTCCTCATCACGTCGCCCGCTCGCACGGTGGTCGACTGCTTCCGGTATCGCAACAAGGTGGGTCTCGACGTCGCCCTCGAGGCGCTGCGCGACTGTCATGAGCAGCGGCTGGCCACGCGCGACGAGATCTGGGAGTGCGCCGGCCGCCTTCGTGCGGCCCGAGTGATGCGCCCCTACCTCGAGTCTCTGATGTGACCAGGCGCACGCCGGTGAACATGGCCGCGTCGGTCTGCGATCGGCTCAAGCTGCGAGCTGCGTCCGCCTCAGAGAACTACAATCTGCTTCTTGTTCGCTACGCCGCCGAGCGGCTTCTGTATCGCCTGTCGAGGTCGGCGCATGCCGATTCGTTCACACTCAAAGGGGCAACGCTCTTCGCCGTGTGGGAAGACGAGCCACACCGGCCGACGCGAGACGTCGACCTGCTCGGAACCGGCGAAGGCTCCGACAAGAGACTGCGCGGCGTGTTCACCGACGTCTGCGGCGAGCCCGTGGCCGACGACGGCATGGTCTTCGCTGCCGAGAGCATCAAGGTCCGCGACATCCGCGAAGGGCGGGCGTTCGGCGGCAAGCGCGTACTGATCGACGGCAGGCTGGGGAACGTACGTCTCAGGGTGCAGGTCGACGTGGGATTCGGCGACGCGTTGGCGCTCCCGTGCGAGGTGACTGCTATTCCGGCGCTCCTGGACCTGCCGGCGCCGCGACTGCGGGTATGTCCCGTCGAGACCGTGATTGCGGAGAAGCTCCACGCCCTTGCCGAGCACGGCGTCCTCACAAGCCGCATGAAGGACATCTTCGACCTCGTCGCGCTGCCCGAGCGGCTTGAGTTCGACGGCGTGCGACTGTGCGATGCCGTGCGGGCGACGTTCGAGAGTCGAGGGCGATCTGTCGGCGAGATGCCTGCGCCGCTCACCGAAGCGTTCGCGAGTGACGGAGCGGCGGTCGAGCGCTGGAATGCGTTCATGGGCCGCGACAACCTCGGGTCACTCGAGCTCGCAACGGCGGTCGAGCGGGCGAGGGCGTTTCTGGTCGAGCCGCTGGCGGCGCTGCGTGATGGTGAGGCGTTCGCGAAGCGCTGGTCGCCAGGAGGCCCTTGGCAGTAACGCGTCTCTCAGGCTTCGTCACCCCCTCCTGATACGATGTCGCGGCACGTACTCAGGCCTTCGGGGGGAGCGGGGCGGTCGTGGCTCACATCGGTGTCGTTGAATCGGTCGTCGAGAAAGCCGCGCTCGGCTGGCTTGGCGAGATCGGCTGGCAGACGGTCTATGGACCGGATGTCGAACCCGAGAAGCTGGGCGCCGAGAGAGACGACTTCTCCGAAGTCGTCCCGACTCGGCGCCTCACTGCCGCCCTCGAGCGTATCAACCCGCAGTTGTCGCCCGGCGCGATCGACGCCGCTGTGCGCGCCGTGCTGCGCGTCGAGAGTCCGTCGCTGATTGAGAACAACCGGCGCTTCCACAAGCTGCTCGTCGACGGCGTGGACGTCGAGGTCAAACAGCGTGACGGCTCTACCCGCGGCGACAAAGCCTGGCTCGTCGACTTCGAGCATCCTGAAGCCAACGACTGCCTCGCCGTCAATCAGTTCACGGTGCTGCAAGACAAGATGAACCGCCGTCCAGACATCGTGCTCTTCGTCAACGGGCTGCCGCTGGGCGTCATGGAGCTCAAGAGCCCGAGCGACGAGAAGGCAACGGCGCACACCGCCTTCAAGCAGTTCCAGACCTACGAGCAGCAGATCTCGAACCTCTTCATCACCAACGAGCTGCTGGTCGTCTCGGATGGCATGGTCACCCGCGCCGGCACGCTCACTTCCGACTGGGAGCGCTTCTCGCCTTGGCGCACGATTCACGGTGACGGCGTCGAGCCGCCCACAACGCCCGGCCTCGAGGCGCTCGTTCGCGGCATGCTCGAGCCGGCGCGCCTGCTCGACCTCGTGCGGCACTTCGTCGTGTTCGAAGATGATGGGGCGGCCATCTTCAAGAAGATGGCCGCCTACCACCAGTTCTGGGCCGTCAACAAGGCGGTCGCCGAGACCGTGCGCGCCGTGGGAGCCGTGGGTGACCGCCGCATCGGCGTCGTCTGGCATACGCAGGGCAGCGGCAAGAGCCTGTCGATGGCCTTCTACGCCGGCAAGATCGTCACCCAGCCCGAGCTCAAGAACCCGACCATCGTTGTGATCACCGATCGCAACGACCTCGACGACCAGCTCTACGGCACGTTCTGCGGCTGTCATGAGCTGCTCCGGCAGACGCCGGAGCAGGCCGACAGCCGCGAAGACCTGCGTGCCAAGCTTCAAGTCGCCTCTGGCGGCGTCGTCTTCACGACGATCCAGAAGTTCCTCGCCGAGTCCGGTGAGGAGCATCCGCTGCTCAGCGAGCGGCGCAACATCGTCGTCATCGCCGACGAGGCGCACCGCAGCCAGTACGACTTCATCAGGGGCTTCGCGCGCAACATGCGCGACGCGCTGCCCAACGCCTCGTTCATCGGCTTCACCGGTACGCCGATTGAGCTGACCGACCGCAACACGCGCGCCGTCTTCGGCAACTACGTCGATACCTACGACATCGAGCGGGCAGTCCAAGACGGGGCCACCGTGCCGATCTACTACGAGGCCCGCCTGCAGAAGATCGAGCTTGACGAGAGCGAACGGCCCAGGATCGACCCCGAGTTCGAAGAGGTCACCGAGGCTGAGGAGTTCGAACGGCGCGAGAAGCTCAAGAGCAAGTGGGCGCGACTCGAGGCGCTGGTCGGTGCTGAGAAGCGCATCAAACTGATCGCCGCCGACCTGGTTGAGCACTTCGACGAGCGCCTCGAGGCGATGGACGGCAAGGCGATGGTCGTCTGTATGAGCCGACGCATCTGCGTGGAGCTCTACGATGCCCTTGCCGAGTTGCGGCCGGAGTGGGCGAGCGAAGACGACGCGGCCGGCGCCATGAAGGTCGTCATGACCGGCTCGGCCAGCGACCCGCTGGACTGGCAGCAGCACATCCGCAACAAGCCGCGTCGCGAGGCGCTCGCCCACCGCTTCAAGGACCCAGCCGACCCGTTCAAGGTCGTGATCGTCCGCGACATGTGGCTGACCGGCTTCGATGCGCCCTGCCTGCACACGATGTACGTCGACAAGCCGATGCGGGGCCACGGGCTCATGCAGGCGATCGCGCGCGTGAACCGTGTCTTCCGCGACAAGCCCGGTGGGCTGGTCGTCGACTACATCGGGCTGGCCGACCAGCTCAGGCGCGCCATCGCTGACTACACCGAGGGTGGCGGCGGGGGAGACGTAGCCATCGATCAGGCGGCTGCCGTGGCCGTGATGCTAGAGAAGTACGAGATCGCTGGCGCCATCATGCACGGGTTCGATTTCATGGCCGTGCGCGGGCACATGGAACCCTCCGCGCGTCTCGCGCTTGTGGCCGAGGGCATGGAGCACGTGCTCGAGCAGGAGGATGGCAAACGCCGCTTCATGGATGCGGTCAGTCAGCTGTCGAAGGCGTTCGCCCTGGCCGTCCCGCACGACGAAACGGCGCGGATCCGAGACGACGTCGGCTTCTTTCAGACGGTGCGCGCGGGGCTTGCCAAGCTCGATGCCACCGAGGGCGCCAAGACGGACGAGGAGCTCGACGCCGCGGTGCGGCAGATCGTCTCGCGCGCGGTCGTGCCCGAGGGCTGGGCCTACATCCTCGACATCACCAGGGGTGAGCAGAAGGACATCTCTATCCTCGACGACAGCTTCTTGGCCGAGATCCGTGGTATGAAGCGGCGCAACCTGGCGGTGGAGCTGCTGGACAAGCTGATGCGCGACGAGATCAGGACGCGCTCGCGACGCAACTTGGTGGAAGCCCGCTCATTCTCGGAGATGCTCGCCCACACGGTTGACGAGTACAACAATCGCACGATCACCGCCGAGGAGGCGATCGAGAAGCTGATCGAGCTGGCCAGGCGGATCAAGGCGGCGCGCGAGCGCGGCGAGAAGCTCGGCCTCAACGACGACGAGCTCGCCTTCTACGACGCGCTTGAGACCAACGATTCAGCGGTGCAGCTCATGGGTGACGAGGTGCTGCGCAGGATTGCCCAAGAACTGGTCGTGCAGGTACGCCGCAATGCCAGCGTGGACTGGTCCGTGCGCGAGAGCTCACGCGCGCGGATGCGCCTGACGGTGAAGAAGCTACTGCGCAAGTACAAGTACCCGCCCGACAAGCAGGAGAAGGCAACGCAGACGGTGCTGGAGCAAGCGGAGCTGCTGGGGGAGGAATGGGCCGAGGGTGGGGGTGACGTCCAATGAGCGTGGTCTGCGGATTTGACGGTTGTCGGGGCGGCTGGGTCGTCGTCTATCACGACCTGGATTCGCACGATATGCGCCGGGAAGTGGTGCCCAACCTCCAGGCCATCGCCTCGTCGCTGCCGCGACCATCGGCGATTGCCATCGATGTGCCCATCGGCCTGCCCGATTCAGGCGCTCGCGAGTGCGATCTTGAGGCGCGGCGCCGGCTGAAGCACCCTCGATCAAGTTCAGTCTTCCCTGTCCTCATTCGCCCACTTCTCGATTGCGCATCGTGGGAGGAGGCCAATGAGCGTCGCAAGGTGCTTGAGGGCAAGGGTGTTTCCAGACAGGCCTGGGGGCTGGCACGCAAGATCCGCGAGGTCGACGAGGCGCTGCGCGGCGACGACCAGCTTCGCAGAGTCGTCCACGAAGTCCACCCCGAGTTGTGCTTCACGTTCATGAACGGCGACCGGCCTCTGAGTCACCCCAAAAGAACGTCGGAGGGAAGGCGGCTACGCACTGCCGCCTTGCGCGGCTTCTTCGGTGATGCCGTCGACGAGGCCTTGGCCTCGAAGCCGAAGGGCTGCGGGGTCGAGGACGTGGTCGATGCATTCGCAACCGTTTGGACCGCCGCACGGATTGTGCGTGGAGAGGCATTCACGGTGCCGGACCATCCGCCGCGCGATCGCTATGGGCTGCGGATGGAGATGGTGGTGTGAGAGGGGGACATGGAGACTGGCGTGCCTCCGGGCACAGTCGGTCTGACGCACCGGTCCAACCGTCGAATGGGGAGGGGCAGGCATGGCAAGTGGGGTGTTTCTCATCCAGAAGGACGAGAGTCTCGTGGCGATGACCGAGCAGCCCTACAAGACCGAAGAGGTGCTGCAGGTGCTGCTAGCCAAGTATCCCGACCTGCTGGCCGGCGACCAGATGGGCGCGGAGGAGCCGCGACGTTGGCTGCTCATCTCGCGCGAGACCCCGATTCCGGGCGAAGAGGGGGGGAGCGGGCAGTTTTCCCTCGACCATCTCTTCATTGACCAGGACGCGGTGCCGACTCTGGTCGAAGTCAAGCGTGCGACCGACACCCGCATCCGGCGTGAGGTGGTCGCTCAGATGCTCGACTACGCGGCGAACGCCAACGCCTACGGACCCGCCAAGCCTCTGGCCGACCAGCTCGAGGAACGCTGCCTGGCCGACGCGCTGGACCCTGACGAGGAGATCGCGAATCGGCTTGGCGAGAACATCGATCCACAGGACCTCTGGGACCGCGCCGACACCAACATGAAGGCCGGCAAGATGCGCCTCGTGTTCGTGGCCGACAGGATCCCCCGCGAGCTGCAGCGCATCATCGAGTTCCTCAACGCCCAGATGAGCGAGACTCAGGTCGTCGCGGTCGAGATCAAGCAGTTCGTGGGCGAGGGTCTGAAGACACTTGTGCCCAGGGTCATCGGCCAGACCGAAGAGGCGAGGGCTCGTAAGAGCACCGCCCCGCCGGGTCGCCAGTGGGACGAGCCGTCGTTCTTCGCCGCGCTGGCAGAGCGCTATCCCGAAGGCGTCGAAGTCGCGCGCAGCATCTACGACTGGGCCCAGCGTTTCACGCCTCCAGTCTCCTGGGGCAAGGGTCGCACCGATGGCACGTTCTCCGTGGGGCTGACCCATAAGGGGGTGTGGTATCCGGCGGTCGCGGTCTGGACCAGCGGTTCGTTCAGCTTCCAGTTCGAACACCTACGCACCAAGCCGCCGTTCGACCGGGTTGAGACGCGCCTTGAACTGCTGCGCAGATTCAACGAGATTGCAGCGGTCGACCTCGACGAGTCGACGGCCGGCGAAAGGAACACTCTTCCAGCCATCAGGCTCAGCCTTCTTAGCGAGGAAGGTACGCTCGAGAAGCTGTTCGCCGCACTGGACTGGTTCATCGCCACGGTCCGCGCCAAGAAGTAGGCGTGGGTCGCGGCGTCGTGTGCCCGCGGTCCGTCCGGACGGTACGCTAGGGTGCACACGTACCCGAGAGCGACCAGCACGGGGTAGTCGCCACGCGCTACATCATCCACCGCGGCCGCGACCAGATCGGCGGTATGTGCATCGAGGTCGCCGCCGACGATGACACCCGCATCTTTCTGGACCTCGGCATGCCGCTCTACGACGACGAGGGCAATGACTATCCCTTCGACACACCGCAGCGTCCGACGGCCGAGCTGCTCGCCGAGGACATCCTGCCCAGCAAGATCTCCGGCCTGTATCGCACCGCTGCCTCGGCACCTGACGTCGGCGCCATCTTCATCACCCACTCGCACCTCGACCACCACGGTCTGGCGCACCACGCACACCCGGACATCCCCGTGTACGCCAGTCGCGGCACGGTCATCATGCTGACCGAGGTCGGGCGCGTCTTCTTCCCCGATGCAGAGATCCCCGCCGACCTGCGCGAGCTCTCCGAGTCAGAGACCGCGGATGTCGGCTCGCTCTCGGTGACCGCGCTGCCGGTCGACCATTCGGCTCCCGACTCGCGCGCCTTCCTGGTCGAGGGCGACGGCCAGCGGCTGCTCTACACCGGTGATCTGCGAGCTCACGGGCGTACCGGCTTTCGCTTCGAGAAGCTGCTCGCTGACCCCCGTGTGCACGGTGTCGACTGGCTGCTGCACGAGGCGACTACCCTCGGTCACGGCGGAGACCAGCATGGCCTCTCCAGCGAGCAGGATGTAGAGGGCGAGCTTCTCGCGCTGGCTCGCAACGTCCCCAACAAGCTGGTCGCCGTCATGAGCTCGGGCCAGAACGTCGACCGGCTGGTGTCGTGCTACAAGGCGGCCTACAAGTCGGGTCGGTCGCTGGTCATCGACCCCTACCAGGCGTTCGTGCTCATGCAGCTCGCGCCGCTGTCGCCCAACATCCCGCAGTTCACGTGGGACGGCGTCAAGATCGGCTTCATGCACCACCAGGTTGAAGCGCTCGAGCGTGCGGGCCTCATGGACCTTGCTCACGAGATGGGCCGGCAGGCCCGCGTGAGCTCCACCGCCGTGGCCGCCGAGCCGGGGCGCTACCTGCTCTGCGCACGCGGCAACTACAAGAACACCAAGCTCCTCAACAAGGTCGGGGCAGACAACGTCGAGCTGGTGTGGTCGATGTGGATCGGCTACTGGAACCGCGACCGCTGCATGATGCGCCGCTGGGCAGAGGGCAACGGTGTGAAGATGCACCCCATCCACAGCGGCGGGCACGCCTGGCCGCAGGACATCGAGCGGCTCATCGCAGCGGTTGAGCCGGGCGAGGCGATCGCGGTCCACACAGACACGCGCGTGCGCGACAGGTCGTAGGGCGAGAACGCCTCGCGATAGGCGAGGGGCCGTACGCGGCGTTGAAGAGGTGACGCCCGTGAGTCCGGACGCGGCAAACCGGCCCTCGCGCCGACACGTTGCCGACGAGAGGCTTCACCACCGCGGACGACGGCGTAACAACGGCCATCACCGTCGGGTGTCAGGAAAGTGCCACTACGCAGCACATTTACGCATGGTTGGCCACCCGTAAACACCGCCCTCTGACGACTGCAAAACCTCCATCGCTGGTTCGACTCCGGTCGCCGCCTCCAAAGAAACTCCTGCTAATCGGCACCTTCGGTGTCAGGCTGACCGCTGCTTGCCGCCGGAAGTCGTCATTCCCGCCGAGATCGCCGCGGCGCACAGGCTCGAGGAGCTGGGGGAGAGGTAGGGGAGTTCCTGGCGGACGGCCCGCGGGCTCGGCCTGCGCGGTGTCGGCTCTCGCTACGTAGTCCGCTGCCACCGACGTCGAAGACGGGCCAACGTCACCTGTCTGCGGTGCCAGATGTGAACCGTCGCACTCTCTTGGGCCCTCGCGGCCGGCGACGCCTGCCGCCACACTCGGCTCTGCGATGCCGAAGCCGGCCCATGCCTCGTCCTTGCGTGGCTGTATCTTATGGGATACAGTGTGACGGTCGTCGAGGTTCGCCAGACCGAGCATGCGGATCGATGTGGGGCCCGGATTCCGCGTGTACTTCGTCTGGCGGGGCGCTGGTCGGGTCGTGCTGCTCACGGGCGGCGACAAGGCCTCACAACGGCGGGATACCGAAGAGGCCAGACGACTGGCCGGCAATCTGTAGGAGGCGGCGATGGCGAGGACCAAGACCAAGCCGTGGGATGCGGTCGACCATCTGCGCTCCGATGCCGACATCGTCGCCTACCTCGAGGCCGCACTGGCCGAAGACGACGCGGCGCTGGTCGCGGCAGCATTGGGCGACATCGCGCGTGCGCGAGGCATGACCGAGGTGGCGCGTCGCGCCGGCCTGGGCCGTGAGAGCCTCTACAAGGCGCTGTCGCCCGACGGCAACCCTGAGCTGGCAACGGTGCTCAAGGTGGTGCGCTCGCTGGGGATTCGGCTGCACGCCGGGGCGGACTAGGCGGGATGCAGCCGCCGCATTGACCGGCTGCACAGCGGTGTCCCGACGCCGGCCTGCCGGTCGGCGGGCCCTGCGCGTCGCCGGCTCTCAGTGCACCCGCCGCCGCTTGGGGGTGCTGGCCTTCTGCCGTGGCGGTAGCAGCGGCCGGCCGAGCCGCGCCATGCTGCCGCTGTCGGTGACGTAGTCGCTGCGCCAACCGGTTCCAACCGCTTCTCGATGTGCGCTCGCCGATCTTCGATGCTCGGGCGCCTTCCCATGTCGAACGTCACCCTTCAGATTCGGTCGTCATCTTGCCTGAGGGCGGGTGACGAGCACTACGCTGGCGAAGTGAAGTACCTCTTCCTCGACGAGTCGGGCGACCACAGCCTCACCCGCATCGATCCCCAGTATCCGGTCTTCGTCCTCGGCGGCGTGATCGTCGATGCCGCCTACGCCGTGGGGGAGATGACCGGCCTCGTGAGCGAGTTCAAGAAGAGCACCTTGGGGCGCACAGACATCGCGCTGCACACTGCCGAGATCGTCCGCTGCCTCGGACCCTTTGCTCGGCTGCGCGACGTGGGCACGCGGACCCGTTTCTTCGCTGCCTTGAACGATCTCATGAGACGGCTCGACTACACGGTCGTGGCGTGCGCCATCCGCAAAGACGAACTGCTGTCGGTCTACGGTGAGTCCGCTGCCGATCCATACATGCTGAGCTTGAGCGTGCTGGTCGAGCGCTTCTGCTTCGAGATCGGAGCCGCACATCCTCGCGGCGGTCGCATCATCGCCGAGCGGCGCGGGCGTGTCTTCGACCAGCAGTTGGGCGTCACGTGGACCGCGCTGACGCTGCACGGCACGCGATACCTTCGCGGCTCGGTGATCCGTGAACGCATATGCGGGCTCGACCTTCGCAGCAAGAGGGCGTCTCTGGCCGGGCTTGAGTTGGCCGATCTCGTCGTGTCGCCGATCGGGCGCCTGGTCGCGGGCAAGCCGCCGCGCGATGACGTCAGGGTCGTCGAGAACAAGCTGCGGCGACGGGAAGGCGGGGGTTACTCGGGGGCGGGCCTGGTCGTGCTGCCGAAGCGACAAGGTCGGGACCCGCTTCGCAGTTCCCGACCTCTGTCTGGGTAGAAGGCGTCCTAGGCTGCTCTCTACCGTGACTCGAGTGTAGGAGCGGGCCGCATGGGCGTCAAGGGTGACAATCTGGCGGAGAGGAGCAGTCGCAAGCCGGCTGGCTGGCGCTCATAGCCTCGCCCTCGCGAGGATCCTGTCCGCCTCTCCGGTCACGATAGTACGGGGCTTCGACAGATGCCGGTGGCGGTGTTGGCCGTCGAGGCCTGGCCTGCGTTGCGTGACGACTGGATCAGATTGAAGCTGGGGCTGAGGAATAGAACATGGAATCAGGTGCACATCGATTCCGTGGCTCACTCGGGCAACGTCCGCCGGCGCCGGAGATGATCGCTTGGCCGGGGTTCTCGCTCAAAGGCTTCGCACCTCAGGTACTCGTTCAGCGACCGGCTCTCGCACTATCATGGGAAATCGACCACTCAAGGGGGGCAAGCTAGTTCGGCCGGCACACTTGCCATGCCGTTCTCCATCCCGACCCTTTCCTGTGCCCGCTCAAACCTCAGTGATCTGCTGAGGGATGTCGTTCAAACGGACAGCACCCCTTCTTGTCACCACGAACTGGTCCTCGATTTGGATCTCGCCGGTGTCCGGAAACGCCATGGTCGGTTCCAGCGAGATCACCATGTTCTCTTCCAGGACACGATCTTCATATGCGCCGTCATCCACGATCCGCTGATAGCCGATAAAGGGCCATTCATGCACTTCCAGACCCACGCCGTGTCCGATGCCCCACCAGTTCAGATCACCCCACGCAGCCGTCAGGATCTTGTTCGCTGCGGCAGCCACGGTGGATGCGTGAACACCCGGCCGTGCGACTTCAGCCGCTTCATGATGCGCCTCTAGGAGAACCTTCAGGACATCCTTCTGTTTCTCGGATGCCCTGCCGATGACGAACGGTCGCGACAGGTCACAGCAATACCCCTGATACATGGTGCCGAAATCGATCGTCACCGGATCTCCGGATTCAAGCGTTCGACGCCCGCATTGCCACCAGTAGCTCAGATGCGCCGCGCTTGTTCCAGACACCACCATGGTGTAGTGCGGGAAAGCCTGCGCACCGTGTTCTCTGCAGACTCGTTCCATCTCTCCCTTCACATCCGATTCCGTGACGCCGGGCCGCATGAAACCCGCCGCAGCTTCGAAGCCTCTTCCTGCGATGGTGGCCGTCTTCTTCAGGCACTCAAGTTCGAATTCCGACTTCACGGAGCGCTCATCCTCCAGGATATGCGAGGCTATCTCGAGTCTTGTAGGTCCGATTTCCTCGAGCAGCCGCCTGTAGAGCCCAGGGCTGACGGAGTACTCACCGGCAAGGCCGATCGAGGACCGACGAAGTCCGTTGTCGGACAGGAACTCAGCAACCACCTTCACGCGATCACCCGCATCCCTGACATCTGCGATCCACGTGCAGGTTGCCGGGAAGTAGTCGGCCGCATCCTTCACCAGGACCGCGTCGATACCCTCATCGAGAGGCAGTATCAGCATGCAGTCCCCGAAGTATGGTTCGTATCCGGACAGGTACAGCACATGCCCGCGTTGCCCGAAACGCATGCTGCCAGGCGAAGAAAAGGCGATCAGCGCCTCGAGTCCGCTGCCCGCCATTCTCCTTCTGACATTGGCGATGCGCCTTTCAATCTCACGTCGGGGGATACTCACCCCATCCAGCGCCAGGCACCCCATGTGTCCCATTCTAGAAGACCCATTCTGCTGCTTCCAGATGCCTGACATGGTGAGATGAACCTTGACCGATCCCCTTGCACGGTGACCTTCGAGAGTATCGGCGAGCAGCTCACCCTCAACGCGGTGGCGCCCGGCTACATCCCGACCGGGATGAATCGCATGCTGGAGGGGAAGGATGTCGCGCGGCTCCAGGAGTCAATCCCACTGGCTCGAGTGGGCTCGCCCGATGAGATCGCGGGCGTGATCTCGTTTCTGACCTCGCCCGATGTGCGCTACATGCAAGGCGAGACCGTGGTCGTAGACGGCGGCTGGCTGCTGGGCTAGACGCCTTTCTCCAGCACCATCCCCCAGAACTGGCTCGGAGCGGGTTGGTCCGATTCGGCTGCAGCGAGGAGGGACAGAGGATTCCTTACCGGACGGCCCTCCTTGGCGATCAGGACCATGTTGTTCACGTCGATCGCGGAGATGTCCTCGAGGGGGTTCACGTCGAGCACGATATAGTCGGCCGCCTTGCCGGTCTCCAGCGTTCCCGTGACGTTCTCGATCTTGAGGATCTCCGCACCTGACTTCGTGGCCGCGACCAACGCTTCCATCTTCGTCAGGCCTGCCTGGACCAGGCAATGCACCTCGTTGAGCGATTGCTGTCCATAGGGTGTGAGACCGGTACAGAAGGTGTCGCTGCCGAGGCCGATGCGAATACCGGCCTCCTTGGCCGCCATGAGGTTGCCCGCCAGTTGGCGATCGTGGATGACCCGCAGGCTTTGTTTGTCGGTCGGCAGGTCACCACCGCCTGGAATGTACATGTCGCCGTAGCAACCACCCTCGCCGGACCATTCGAACCACTCCACCATCAAAACGAGGGTGGGGATCAGAGAGACGCCCCTCTCTGCCATGAGCGCGATCGTCTCTTCGTCCAGGTCCTCGCCGTGCTCGATCGACCACACCCCGGCTTTCACGGCGTCGAGGGCTGACGACGCACACTCGCAGTGGGCGCAGACGGGGAGATGCACGAGGTTGGCCTCGTCGACGACCGCCTTCAACTCCTCGTAGCTGTAGTGCTGGGCGTCTTCGGGCTCGTTCTCGTGCAGCCCTCCACCGCTGGCCCAGATCTTGATGCAGCGTGACCCCTGCTTGACGATTTCTCGCGTGATCTTTCGGCACTCATCGACGCCATCGGCCACGATGCCCCAGGGATGGGAGGTACGCACCAACTCAGCCGGTACGCCGGCGGCGTCACCATGGCCTCCGGTCCGGGACAAGCCTCGCCAGCACGGAACGATTCGTGGTCCGTCAACGATGCCGGCCGTGATCGCCTTCCTGAGATGAGTGCCGTGCACCGAGATGTCCCGCACACTTGTGATTCCGTGCTGCAGCATGGCGTTCGCCTGGTGGACGGAGGCAATCGCCTTGTAGATGTCGGGTTCCAGGACCCAGTTGTCCTCGTCGGGGAAGGACGTGCCGCCGAGATGGCAGTGGCAGTCGATGATGCCCGGCATGAGTGTCCGGCCGCTGATGTCGATGACCGTCTCCCCCTCGACGAACGAGTAGGCGGTCTTCGTGCCCGCGTAGGCTATGACGCCGTCCTCGACGGCCAGGACGGCATCTTCGATTGGATCAGCGCCGGTGCCGTCGATGAGCAGTGCGCCCACGAGTGCCTGTCTCTCAGCCATTCTCTTGCTCCCTGGTCCTGGTCCCGACCCGACCCCATTCATCGGTCCACCTTCCATGTTAGTCCCATAGCCGGCTCCGGCGTCAGGGACGGGGTTCGTAGTCGCTGAGTCTGAAGCCCTGCCACCGATGCCGTTCTCTCTGGGCGACGCAACCCCACTTGACGCCGACCACGCCTTCGGAATGCCGACATCCTGCCGACAAGACGCCTCGCCACAGCTCACGACAGTCTCGCACAAGAGGGCATTTGGGGCGTCCAGAAACCTGGACTGTGCAGCACAATCGCGCACGGACGGCGCTCAGCCGGCACAGGTGAGGCACCACTGCAGAACCTCCATCACCTGTTGGACTCCGGTCGCCGCCTCCAAAGGAATCCCTGCTAATCGGCACCTTCGGTGTCAGGCGCACCGCTGCTTGCCGCCGGAAGTCGTCATTCCCGCCGAGATCGCCGCGGCGCACAGGCTCGAGGCGCTGGGGGGGAGGTAGGGGGGAACGTCATCTGACCGGCGCGATCGTCATCTTGTCTGGGGGCGGGTGACGGTGCGTACGCTGGGCAGGTGAAACGCCCTTCTGATGACAAAAGGCACACAGCGGCGTACAATGCCGTCGTGAAGCCGTTTCGCTGGAGCCCCGACAAGAACGAGGCTCTCACGGCCGAGCGGGGCATCTCGTTCGAGACGATCGTGGTCGCGATCGGCACCGGAGGGCTTGTCGACGTGCTGGCCCATCCGAACCAGGTGAGGTATCCGTGTCAGCGGGTCCTCGTGGTGGTCGCCGACGAGTACGCGTACCTGGCGCCGTTCGTCGAGGAAGACGAGCATCTCTTCCTCAAGACGATCATCCCCAGCCGCAAGGCGACGCGGGACTACCTCCAGAAGGGAGACGCCGATGGCGCGGATTGACGCCTACGAGGCGGAGGTCGTCGGCGCCTACGAGAAGGGCGCGCTCAAGTCGGTCGCGACCAAAGAGGAGCTTGCCCGTCTCAGGGCTACCGCTCGTGCCACTGCGACCAAGGACCGGCGCGTGAACATCAGGCTGTCGTCGGGCGACCTGCGCGACATCCAGGCACGGGCGCTCGAAGAAGGCATCCCGTATCAGACGCTCATCGCCAGCGTGCTTCACAGGTACGTGAGCGGGCGGCTCGCGGAACGTCCGGCGGTGGGCGGCGCGTCGGCGTCCGCACGCAGGGCCTCGCGCGGCCGCTAGCCCTGGCGCTGCGGCGGGGTGAGCGGGTAGGGAAAGACGTCGGTCGGCGCCCTGCCGGGGTGCCGCCGGTACAGGCGGGCGTCGCCGCCACGGCTGCGCAGCCGCTCGCCGGGGATCTCCTCGAGGAACGTCCGACGCTTATCGACGCGGTTGCCGCTCGGTGCTGACGATGCCCGCACCCTGCCGATCATGCGGTTCAGGAAACCTTCAGCACCAGTTCGACTCTGGTCGCCGCCTCCAACCCCACAGCCTCGGAACGGCGCACGAGCAGGTGTCGCGGCTGGTCTGGACGCTGGGGCAACGCCCGGGGCGTAACGGCGTGCGCCGCGTGCTGCGGGGGTAGGACAGAGCGACGTATCTGAGGTGTGGGCGTGCGGCCCGCACCCGGATGACATGAGCCCGGTCTCACCGGGCGGAGAGAGGACGGCGATCATGACGGGTCCGATAGATGCAGTGTTGGCCATCCACAACGCGTTCCGTCAAGACATGGCCGACATCGACGCCGCGGCGCTGGCCGCCGCGCGCGACGGCGCGGGCGACGCGACGACGCTCGCCGCGACCGTGGCGCGCTACCGCTTCTTCAACGAGGTGCTGGTGTGGCACGCCGACGGTGAGGAGAAGGCCGTCTTCCCCGTCATGGACGAGGTCGCGCCCCTGGTCAGCGAGGCCTATGAGAAGGACCACCGGGGGCTGGATGCCGCGTTCGTCGCCCTCGACAAAGCGGTCACCGCCGGCGACGTACTGGCGACGGCCCGGGCCAGCGCCGCCTTCAAGTTCCATCTCGACATCCACTTGCACAAGGAAGACACGCACCTCTACCGCATCGTCAGGGAGCGTGTCTCTGCGCCCGATCAGGGCAAGGCGGTCGGCGTGATGGCCGGCATGGTTCCCCAGGACCGCGTTCCCGAGCTGGTCGCCTGGATGTTCCCGCTGATCGGCGACGCCGACCGCGAGAACATGCTCCGCATTCAGCAGATGGTGCTGCCCGCCGAGGCCTTCGCGGGTATGACGCAGCTCGTGCACAAGGCGATCGGCGACGACTGGGCTGAGCTGACGCGCCGTATGCCCGACCTGGTCGCGTAGGAACGGAGTCGCGCCCCATCTCATCCCTGAGCTCCGGCGGCCGCCGGGCGGCGTAGCCGCGCGGCGGGGTAGAGGTCGAGAAAACCTCCATTACCGGTTCGATTCCGGTCGCCGCCTCCAGTTCGGCCCTCGGGCCCGCACTCGGCCGGTCCGCCCCCAAGACGAGCGCAGCCTGAGCCGGTTGGCTCTCCTCCAAGTACACAGTCGTCGTGACGATGATCCCATCAACGCCTCGCGGAGGTTCCATAACCTTGACTAGTGTGGCATCATAATCAAGCTTAGTTCGTAACCTTGATTAGGGAGTGGCTGTGGCCAAGGTCGTCAGGCGTCACTGGGTGACTGATGCAAGTGCCGGTCTGCCTCGCAAAGACCGACGCTCATGCGACTACGAGGCCTACGTGCCCGATCCCCTGGTCGGCCGCGAGGTCGTGCTGGAAGGCCAGGTCGCTGCCGACGTCAGCGAGGCCGAAGCTGCCCTGGTGCGGTTCGACCTCGGCGTCGGCGCCCTGTCCGACAGCGAGGCGCTGGCCCGCCTGCTGCTGCGCACCGAATCGGTCGCCTCTTCGCGCATCGAGGGACTCGAGATCGGCGCGCGTCGCCTGCTGCGCGCCGATGCGGCGCGCCGTCTCGGTCAGACGTCCCGTGACGTGACCGCGGCCGAAGTGCTGGGCAACATCGACGCCATGGTCTATGCCGTCGAGAGCGTCGGTGCAGGTGATCGGCTGTCCGTCGATCTTGTGCTCGAGATCCACCGCCGCCTGCTGTCCGGCACGCGACTGGAATCCCACGGGGGTCGATTCCGCAGCGAGCAGAACTGGATCGGCGGCTCCGCCTTCAACCCCTGCTCGGCCAAGTATGTGCCGCCGCCGCCGGAGCTCGTCGCGGACTTGATCGCCGACCTCTGCGAGTTCTGCAACGGCGAGTGGTTGCCCGCCGTCGTACAGGCCGCGATCGCCCATGCCCAGTTTGAGACGGTCCACCCGTTCGTCGACGGCAACGGACGCGTGGGCCGCACGCTCATCCATCTCGTGTTGCGCTGTCGAGGCGTTGTCACGAGGGCTCTCCCGCCGGTGTCCCTGATCCTTGCGACCTGGGCGCAGGAGTATGTCGCGGCGCTTGCCTCGACACGCTATCTGGGGCCGGCGGCTTCGCCGGCGGCCCAGGAAGGCCTGAACCGCTGGGTCGGGCTGTTTGCGGCGGCCTCCAAACGAGCGGTCGCCGACGCCGACGCCTTCGAGGAGCGGGTGCAGTCCCTCGAGCGCACCTGGCGCAAGCGCCTTGGCCGTGCGCGCGCCAACTCGGCAGCCGACTTGCTCCTGCGCGCCTTGCCGGGCGCTCCGGTCCTCACCGTCCAGAGCGCCGCTGAACTGATCGGGCGCAGCACCCAGGCGACCAACGAGGCGATAGCTCGCCTGACAGATGCCAAGGTGCTGTCGCAAACGACGGTCGGCAGACGGAACCGAGCCTTCGAGGCGCCTGAGGTGATCCGTGCCTTCACCGATCTCGAGCGGCGACTTGCCAGCCCGTCTGGGGACACGCGCACGGCGCCGCCGATCCGCAGGGTGCCGCGGCGAAACTGAAGGCAGAGCCTTCAAGTTGCCGACATCATGCCGACTAGATGCGCCGACGTGTGCTGCTGCAAAGACGCCAGAAGCTGGGCGAGGACGCCGACGCAGCCGAAGGCCATCAGAGGCCGTGCAGCGCTATAGAGCGTTCGTGATCTGGTCGGCGATTCTCGGTCCGAAGACCGTGACCTCAGCCGGGGCCGGTTCCGGGCGGGCAGGTCCGCTTCGCTTCGAGCTCAGGGAACGCCTGCAACACCATCTCGACCAGCCGATCAGGTGATCGGCTGAGCGCATCGGTGACGGGGATGCCGAGCTCGGACTCGTAGAGCGCGATAGCCTCGGTGACCTCGGCATCGGTCATGCGCTCATGATTGATGGTGAGGCCGATGACCTTGGTGTCGGCGAAGGTCTGAATGAGGTCGATCTCGCTCGCCGCAGTGGGCATCGGAACATCGGCATAATCGCCCAACCCTTGGCGGGCCGGCGCGTGCTGCAGGATGACCGCGTCTGGCCGGCTGCCTCGCAGGATGAAGGTCGATGTCAGGAAGGCCGGATGACTCAGCGCGCCCTGCCCTTCGATGATGATCACACCTGGGTGCTCGCCTTCGAAGGCCTCCACCACGGTGGCTTCCATCTCGCCCGAGCAGAACTGGCACGGGATGGCGTCGAGCGCTACGCCGTAGCGGGCGCTCTGGATGAGGCTGGTCTGTCCCGTGCCGACCAGGACCGCCTTGATCCCGCGGTCGTTGAGTGATCGCGTGAGGATCGTCGCCGTGGTGCGCTTGCCGATCGCGGCGTCGGTGCCGAGCACGGCGATGCGTGGACATGTGACCTTGGAGATGCGGCCGCTGAACATCCGAAGATCCTTCTTTTCGCGTGGGCGGCGCACGTCCAGGATCGTCACATTGTGGGCCACTGCCGCCGCCGCGAACTCCGGGTCGTCGTTCAGAAACTCATGGAGGCCGTTGACGATGCTCATCCCGCGTTCGATGGCGTCGAGCACGACACGACGTTCGAGGGGCGAGAGCATGCCCGAGGAGGGTGCCACCCCGAAGATGAAGAAGTCGGGAACACGCCCCGCCGCAGCGATCGCAGCC
>Ga0315282_10001802_pt1 | contig 40040 bp, 30 predicted proteins | sample YL17G07_20_MG_FD_203693 | JGI IMG/M metagenome (GOLD analysis project Ga0315282, IMG submission 203693) | Sediment microbial communities from Yellowstone Lake, YNP, Wyoming, USA - YL17G07_20 | ecosystem: Environmental > Aquatic > Freshwater > Lake > Sediment | place: USA: Wyoming | collected...
AACAGAAAAAATTAAAAGAAGTCGAAAGTGTTGAAAATGATATATCGGCACTTAAAAATATTATCCAAAATAAATAATATTTTGCCCCAAATCCTTTTTATTGGCTATTTTGGTAGAAATTTTAACAAATAATTAAACAAAGTATTTAATCAATCTCTCTATTCACAAGTTTAGAAGAGGAGATGAAAAAAATCATGGCTACAAAAACAAAAAAGGCAACGAAGAAGAAAACAACAAAGAAAAAGTAGTAAATCTCTTTTTCTTCCTTTTTGTCTATTATTCTAAGAGATTATAAGATGAGTGATAATAATTTCTCGAAATCAGATAGTACGCTTAATGCAAAATCTGATAGTTCATTGATAAATTGGAGTTCAAATCTCCCCCCGTACAGATTATCATGCGTTATCTGAGGGTTTATAAAGGATTAGTTGCTTTTAAATTGCAATTGAGGGAGAAAAAATCTATGAGCATGGTTAAAGCATATTTTGAGGCGGAACTTCCTTTTTGGTTATGCATGGATGATGGTGACTATGATATTTTGATAGATGGAAAACCATGTTTAGTAGATGGAAAGCCCTGGAAGATTAGCTTGTCTAATGATAAATGGCTAATTGAAATGGGAAATGTAATTGATGGACAAGAAGAACTTGTGGCAATTACAACGACAAACAATGCAAAGAAATTTGATAAAATTCTTCCAGGAAAACCTTATTATCACAAAACAAAAATGAGAACAGTCTTAGGAATGGGATGGACCTGGAATATACATGATAAAGCAACAGAAAATGAAGCAAGAATAAAGATGAAAAAAGAATGGAACTGGTGCACCCAATCATTTAACAAATCGGTAAATAGATTTATTGAAATCTATAGAACATCTGGAATTGAGGATAAAATCCCAACAGCATTAGATACATATGACTTATCATTTAATTGGTGGCATACACTTTTTTTAGACGATAGACTTATAGAAAGAGTTAGATTGGGATTAGATGCATATCCCGTGATAAGAAATCCACCTTTAAAAATAGATAAACAAGTTCAAAGCGAAATTGCACACAAATTGAAAACAGATTATGTCCCTCCATCTTGGCTTTTGACAATTGAAAATGCCTTAGGATTTCATAGACGAGGTAAATATCGCATGGCTATCGTTGAGATGTATACAGGTTTCGAAATTTTCATGATGGAATATTTAAGAAAAAAATTTGAGGAAAAGAAATATGATAAAAATATAATTGATTATTTGATGAACAGAAATGAACTTAATCATATGCTCAATCATGGTCTAAGATTAAGTGTAGGCACATCTTTTTCTGAGAAAGATAAAGTTTTGTGGTCTTTATGGGATAACCCAAAAAATGGTGTGAGACAACTGAGACATGATATTATCCACAATGGGCAATTAGTTGTTACTAAGGATGAATCTGAAAACGCATTGAATGTGATAAATAAAATGATTCAAGTTTTAAAAAAAATTTAATGGGGGTGATTACAATTGAATGAATTTAATGTATTACGACAGTTATTATATGAAGATGGGGAGACTTTCCCACCAAAATTAAGTTCTATTGGTGGACAAGTTATATGTGGAAAAACATTGACAAAAGCAAGGAATTGGTGGAAGGCAATCGTTTTAGTAAAAACAAAAGTGGGTCAACAAGATAAATTTCAATTACGATTATACGGATGGCGTTTAAAAAACGGTGAATATAAAACAAGACAAAAATTTAACATTTCTGCCACCAGTTATGTCGGAGATATATTGACTTCTCTTCAGATTTTTTTAGAAGAATCCCCAAAAAAAGGAAGGCAGATAACAGTTTATGACAAAATGGCAAAACATTTGGTTTTGATGCAAGCAGAATTAAATAAAGCAAGGTTAAAAGCACAAAAGAACAAAATTCCAGATATGGAAACAAAAATAAGAAGCTTTGAGAGGTTATTACAGCAGTCTTCAATGAGAAAAGAGAAAGAAATTCAAAATTTCCTTTACAAAGACTTTTGGATTTTTGGTTCACGATATAGGTCAGTCCATAAAGAAACGTGGGCTGGAATGAAGGGTAGAAATGATTTCCTCATTGAAATTGAGCCAGGATATTATGATATTATCGAACTCAAAAAACCAGAACATCCATTGTTCACTAAAAATAAAACCATGGCAAATGAACTGAAAAATGCAATATCTCAAATGGCAAGATATATGGATTACTACTCTAAACATTATCTATCTCATAAGGAGCAAACGGGGCTGGATGTTCTTTATCCAAAGGGCATAATCGTTATTGGTCGTAGAAAAGAAAATGAGAAAGAATTGTTAAAAGCACATGAAATAATTTTTCATAGAATAGAAATTTGGACATATGATGATGTGTTGGATAGGGCAAAACAGACAGTAAAAAACATTAAAAAAAGAAAGATAAGCGATATTAAAGGTTACAAAAAATAGAAACCATAATTTTTACCAGTAAACTGGCGTTCAAATCTCCTTATGAACGTATGTAGCATATTAAGATATTTTACAAAAATAATGCTAATGAAAAAACTTTATCCGTTTTCTATACTACTTCGGTATGGAATTCTATGAAACTTATATCTATCTTCATCTGTTTTTAAGAAAGGATAAAATGGTCCATTACGACTTAAAACAATTTCTCCTGCGAGTTGAGTGTTTCTTGCAATATTTGGACTTGGATTTTTTAGATATCCCATCTCTGATTTGAATGAATATATGTGCTCCTTGTACTCCAGTATAGATGTAAAAATAGTAGAGCGTTTCTCTGGTAGAATCTGATAATCTTCTGACGTTAAGATTTCCAATAAGCCGATGGGAGTTATTTCATTTTTAATAATTTCTCTTACATGGTTTTTATAGTTGTTAAAACACTTAAATATAGAATACGATGGGATAAACGAGAAATATATCTCATTAGCCATAAGGTAATAAAAAAGGTCACCAAGTATAAATCCATGATTTTTGTGGCAGAGGACTTCCTCTTGGATGGCTTTTTTAAACAAATAACGATTATTTTTTTTCCATTCTTTAGGAAGTTTTTCTTCATTAATAGGATAATTTAAAAAATGAAGAATCCTAGGATTTTCTATATTGAGTGGGTTTGGGTTTTTTGGTTTTGTTCGTGTTTGCTTTTCTTTATGAGAGCATATTATGTCAGTTAGGTTGTAATACTTTCGGAACTCGGTTATGGTGTCTTTAATGAGTTTAGGCTGTTTTACCGACCACCAAAATAAGGTAAAAATGTGGTTCAATATATCCATTGAAGCGATTATTTTCTCATTATTTCTTTCATTTTTTTTAATGGAAAAATTAATTTGTTCTTTCAAAGACGTGGTTGTTTTTAACGTATGGTCATCGATAGAATGCGTATGAATTCGTAAGGATGGTTCTTTATTTTCTGTTATGTTTATTCCGTTATCTCCTGTAAAATCTTCATCATAACTTATACGGAATAGCAGGTCAGAATTAAGGAAATAAAAACAATTTTTCCTCCGATTTTTTTTGGATGGTACTCTGATAACTAATCCGCAATCTAATGCTTCTTTTAGGACGCCGCTGTAGATTTCCTTGTTTGAGAAAATTGGTCTGAAGTGAGGGTTTATATAGTCATCAAAATTTTTTACCACAAATGAGAAATCTTTTCGATAATTCATGGGAGAAAAAGAGTTAAAAAACTGAAAAAAAAATTCGGGGAATTCCATTAATTCATGTGTGGTTATTGGTTGAACTAATAACATGCACGATATCAAACGTTGACCCTGTTTTGAAGCTAAAATCTCTTTGATTTCTATTTCATTGAACGCTGTGCACACAGATGAGGCAAGGGCTTTCGATATTTATAAAGATGATGAAGAAACTATTATTCTTTAGGGTTGAAACATGCCAGTTGAATGCTGTGCCCTATTAGATAGTAAGCGTGTCTCTTCCCATTAAAAAATACATCAATTTGATGTTAAAATTAAAATAAAAAGGGGTAGTCTAACAAATGTTGCACTGGCATCAAGTCTGGAAACACATTCGCAAACTCACTAATAGAGACGTAGAGAAAGGAGCAATCATAGAGTTGTATAATGATATAGAAAATCGAACAGACAATATAATTCATCAAAGCATTATCGAATTCGACTCATTAAACACGAACCGAATAAAGCAAGGCTTACCCGAGAAGGTAAGGATAGATAGAGAATGCATCCAAAGAGCAATAAAATCTATAAACAATGATATATTGACTTCCTTGTCCGAAAGGACAGGAGGCATAATACAAAAAGAAAAAGGTGAAAAAAATGTTGAGCATAAGCCGGAAACGAAAGACTTGGGGGTCGAAATTATATGAATTTCGGCCTCGCTATTGAAGAGTTCCGGCGATATTTAAGGCTGAACGGCTATAGGAAAAACACTGTGCATTGTTACATCGAAGGAGTTACAAATACCCTTAAAGACAAAGATTTGGACAACCTAACCCAACGAGATTTGGATGATATAAGCATCGAACTCAGGGACAAAGGTCGGAGTCCAAATACGATTCGGCTACGACACGCATCAATTAATCTCTTTTGCAAAGAGATACTAAAGCGAGAAGACCTATACCTATATATTCCACGGCAAGAGAAAACCATCAAAAACACAATTCCACCTGATGAGATGGAACGAATATTGGAGGCTGCAAAAAAAAAGAGTAAATTGGACTACGCAGTTCATCTGACACTTCTTGATGAAGCCCTACGAAGAAGCGAAGTGTGCAACCTCAATCTCGACGATGTGAATTTCGCAACCCTGGAACTCTATTTAAGGGATTCAAAAACAGGAAACGACATTGTAACGATGACGACCAGAGTCGCTGATGCAATCAAAGACTACATCCTCTATGAGAGAAAACCAGCAGATGACAATGACCAAGCCCTATTCATAAGTAAGCGAGGAAAAAGAATCGGAGGGTCTTTCGTTGCAAAGCACGTCAAAGCACGTGCTGCCGAAGTAGGAATCAAAACACGAGTTCATCCACAGCGATTCAGAACGACCTCTATCACTCATCTCCTCAATAACAAAGTAAATCCAATATCAGTTCAACACCACGCCAGACACGCAGGCTTGAGACAAACGATGGAATACGATAGGCCAACACAGCAGGATATGAAAGTTGACATCGAAAGGGTGTTTGTAAAGAAAAAACTCCTTGATGACGAAGACAGAATCAAAGCATCAGTGGACAAATACTTCAAGGGAGAAATCACCAAAGACGAACTGCAAACGCTACTCGATGTGTTGCGACCAAAACAGTTAAAACCCGAGGGGGAATTCAGTGGCTACCAATAGTAATGTTGGCCACATAACCGTTTTTCGCCACATAACAGGCGACCTTGGGCGGGTAACAAAGTGGCTATGTGGCGGACTGCAGATCCGCCTACGAGGGTTCAAGTCCCTCCCCGCCCTCTCAAAAAAAAGTCTGGGAGAAAAAAGAGTATGAAACCAAAGAAAAAGTACAATAAAAACGTCATTGCACTAGGCATCGTCTTTTGCTTAGTGCCGTTAGGCCACCTTCTTGTAAACGCAGAACAACCCGCCGTGCTTCTCATCAACGAAGTCATGTACCACCCTACGGAAAATGAAGGTACCAATGAATGGATTGAGCTGTACAACCCGACATCAGAACCAATCGACGTCACTGGATGGACACTTACCGATGAAAAAGAAACAGACCAACTCCAAGCTGATACAGACCATGGCGATGGAACGACGGTCGTTCCACCAGGCGGGTACGCACTCATTACCGATAAAGGAACCACGGTCTACGACGTCTTTACGGTCGCTGAAAACGCGATTCGACTCTCGGTCGACGATAGCACCCTATGCGGCTACGGCCTCAACAACGACCAAGAGAAAATACTGGTCAAAGATCTGACAGGAACACCTATCGATGCCATAGAATGGGGCGCTGACTACGACGAGGTTCCAGGCATACCAGCCCCGCTCGTCGCCAAAGGAAGCTCCCTCGCACGCTCTCAAGACACGGATATGGATGATTCCTCGCTGGATTTTATCGAATCTACCACCCCAACGCCAGGAAGCGTAAACATCGTGACAACTCAAGATGTCCAACAAAACAATACCGACGAAGGACAAGTCGTACAGACCCCGCCGGTTCTCATCACGGAACTCTACTATCACACCCACTCGAACATCAATAACGAATTCGTCCGACTCTGCAACCCAACATCCTCGCCTGTTGATGTCTCAGGATGGTACCTCACTGACGAGCCATGGAAAGAACCGGACGACCAGGCAAAAATCATCTTCCCGGACCACACCATGTTCCCTGCGAACACCTCCTGGTTCGTCACAAAAAACGCATCAGATTTCCGCTGGGAAACCGGGAAACTCCCGGAGTACGAATATGGGAACGACTCGCGGAACGATACCATGCATCTCCTCACATATAAAACGGTGATCTATAGCAACACTGGTGGCTGTGTCGGACTGTACACATCCTCAGCAGAACTCGTCGACCTCGTTATCTACGGTACCCCAACGCAGTACGCCTCAGGATGGGACGGCCCCCCGGTCCCCGCATCAGGACAAGGAGTGATCCTCAAACGAAACACCCTCAATGGAACACATGTCGACACCAACACCGCATCAGATTGGATTCATCCGCGCATCTACGGCATCGGACAAACCGAACTTACCCAACATACCGTCGTGTTCACCGGGGAGATCACCACGTTCGTCTCGCCAGACAACAGTTTCGAAGCAATCACCAGTGAACTGCGCAAGGCAACCCGTTCGATTTCCTTTAACATCTATGAATTCACCAACCCGTTTTTGTGTGACGAGCTCATCGCAGCCCTCGATCGCCAAGTGACCGTCACCGTGTTTCTCGAAGGATCACCCATCGGCGGCATCGATATTAAAGAATATTACTTGCTCCAACAAATCGAGGCGCACGGTGGCACCGTCAGGCTCATGGTCACGGACAATGAAAATCGTGTGCACGCGCGCTACGGCTTTGACCATGCGAAATACCTTATCATCGACGACGAAACCGTGGTCGTAGAAAGCTGCAACTGGGCTAGCACAGGTGTTCCGAAAGACCCGACCTATGGAAACCGAGAATGGGGAATGATTATCCGAAACAAAGACGTCGCTGCCGTGTTTCTTCAAGTATTTTCTGAAGATAGCAACCCGTTGCGATGCGATAGTTACCCGCTCAGTGCCATGAACGTCACCCTCCCGCCGGATTTCATTTCGAAGAAAACCATTCCACGTGGTTCGTACACCCCGCGATTTACCGCGCAGACATTTAACGGAACACAGTCAGTAACACCCGTGTTCTCACCAGATACGAGCGAACAGCTCCTCTGCGATGCAATCAGCAATGCCACAACCACCATCTATATCGAACAGCTTTACATCTACAAAGACTGGGACGAGCAGATCAGCCCGCTTGTGGAACGCCTCGTCAATAAATCATCGCAAGGTGTCGACATCAAGGTTATCCTTGATTACAATCCCGATTATACCGATACCATTGCACAACTGAACGACACCAAACAATACCTCGAAGAAAACGGCATTAGCGTAAAATTCATCTCGACAGCATGGTCCCCGTTCGTCACCGTCCACAACAAAGGTATGATCATCGACAACACCACGGTCCTTGTCTCCAGCATCAACTGGAACCAGCAATCAGTCACCCTCAACCGCGAGGCAGGGGTACTTGTTGAAAACCCGACAGTAGCAACGTACTACGCCGCAGTGTTTCTCTCAGACTGGAACCTTGACGCGCATAGAAACAGTGCCCCTGGTTTCTCGTGGGCAGACTATAAAAACCTGTTACTTATTGCCGTAGTGTGCACCATCACCGGCGCCCTTGTTGTCCGTGACTGGAGAAAACGAAAATGGCGATAACGATCCTCGAACCAAACATCGTCTCCCTCATCGCGATCGCTATCATGATCGTAACCCTGGTGGTTGGGTACATACGGAAACTCATGATGACGTACACGCTTGTCATCGCGAACTTCCTTGTGTTCGCCCTGTCGATTTTTTTCAATAATGAGATTATCGGAGACCTCGGGTTCAGACCCGTGTACCTTTCACCGGATCTGTTCCCACAGCTCTACACGCTGTTTACCTCCATGTTTGTCCACGCGGGTTTCCTTCACATCCTGGGGAACATGCTCGTGTTCTTCTTCATCGGGGCGGCATTTGAACAACGCATTGGGCCCAAAAAATTCCTTTTAATTTATCTTTTGACAGGGGTGCTCGGCGCTCTTACGCTTTCCGTGGCGAACCTCAATTCCCTTGTCTCCCTGGTCGGCGCCTCAGGCGCTATCTTCGGGATACTTGGAGCATTTGCTTTCTCATACCCGCGTGATGAGGTAGTCATGCCGGTGCCTATCGGAATCATGATCATCATGCGCATCAAGGTCATTTACGCAACCATTATCTTTGCGGCGGTAGAAACCGTTGTCGTGTTCCTCTCAGTCCAGGACAACACCGCGCATCTCGCCCATTTCGGAGGCCTCGTCAGCGGTGTGATTTTCGCGGCGATCCTTGTCGGTAAACAAGGGGAAAAAATAAAAGACAAACAGGGACTAACTTATGGGTACGCCCCGGTGTCCACCTCGGACGCGATCAATTTTTCCCATCTAGATGAACTCGCGAGGACCTCGGAGCTGAAAACCATGCTAGAGCATATCAAGAAAGAAAACTTACTGCAGGTCCGCAACATCTGGCTCGAACATTATCTCGGAAAGGTAACCTGCCCGGTGTGCGGCAAGTCGTTACATCATTTTGAACGCAAGATCTGGTGTCAGGACGAGCATTTCCGCACGGACTATTAAAACGAGAGCCCAAGACCGACCAGCTGACTAAACAACACAAGGCTTGAGACGACGTACCCAAGGATCGCGCCGCTGCACAGAAGCGGCAACCCCGCCTGCGGTTTTCCTTTTATCACAAGCGTCATCAAGACAGCAAATCCAACAAGGGTTCCTGCGATCACTGACAACGCAACGGGTAGCCCATTCTGTACATTTGTGTAGACCGCTACGACCAAAATACCTGGCATCACCACGTCGCCAAGGCCCATAAAAAACGCGTCCCGTTCTTCGCCTTCTTTGAGTGACTCTTTCAACCGCTTTGTTTCCTTGATGAGGGAGTATCGTCTGATCTTCGGGATGACCAACAGCACCGGAAGCTTCAGGTCCATGACGGTGTCCGCTAGGTCGATCATGTGTTTTGTTTTGTACACCGAAATTGCGTCATAAATCGCTAGTCCGATAAGGAAGATAATCACAAGAAGGATACTTAGAGAGATACCAAAAAGGGCGACCGCTCCGGTGCCAATCACGATCCCGCAGAGGTCTATCACATACCATTCAGGGTATTTCACAAGGATAGCAACGAGGAGTACGGCAAGGAGAATTGAGATGAGAATGATCATCCAATCGGAAGCAAGGACTAGGGCGAGTAACGGAAGAAAGATGTAAAACGCGGTGTATCCGACCGAAAAGAGGATGATGATTTGAATGAGTCGTTTTTTCCAGAACCGAGCGATGAGGAGAATAATGACGGTAATACCAAGGATCATCACGAATAGCCAAACGAGATTCAGAGGGTCGCTTGCGTTTTGGAAGACTTTAAAGCCCGCGTTCACAAATGTGGTGGTGAGGAGTAGTGCGAGGCCGTTGATGACGATGAAGAAGCATCCCATGAGGATGATGGGGAGGATCTCTCGTTTCTTTGGTTTGGTAGTCTCATTCATCGACCCAGTCGTATGAGGTGAGCCCTATTTATAGCGTTTGATGTTCTGTCGGCATCAATATTTTTATGATGAAGATGCAGCTTCAAAACAATTTATTGATATATCTATTAATATATATCGTTATGGCAGTGCACATACTCGTTTTTACCATAAATTCGTCCAAAACAGACCACCTCTTTTCCCCCTACCGCTTCTGACACACCAAGTATCTGAGGAGGGGAAATGCATGAGGAAACCGCTCCATAAGCCGTTCGAAGAACGGCAGGACTGGCATCGTATTTGATACCGGCATTTTCACTTGCACTGTCCCCCAGTCACTTTCAGCACCCATTCCGTCCTTGAGTTTGGCTTTAATGAGATAGGTTCCTTTTTTCAGCCATGTATGATTGGCATAAATTTCATTTCCACTTGCATAAGGGCCACTCCATCCACTAGTTGATCCGTCACCCCAATCCCAGAAAACATACATAGTATCCCCATCTGGATCAAACGAAGGAAAATGATACGTATATTCTGTGCCGACGGTACCTTGTTGTAAACCATGGATGACGGGTGTCTCCGGGGGATGATTTTCATACACCGTTATCGTCTGCGTACTTGTCCCATAAGCACCTTCATTATCCAAAACCAGCAGGGTCACAGGATATACCCCTTCACTCCACCAACAATGCGTTGTCAAAGGACTAGAACCGGACTCCTCGTAGAATCCATCGCCATCCCAGTCCCATGCGTACAAGGTGATATATCCATCTGGGTCAAAACTTTCTGAAGCGTTGAAGAGGATTGTCTCTCCAATATATGGATGAATTGGCGTCCATTGGAAATGAGCGGATGGAGTGATATATCCGTATGGTATTGCAAATGCTGTCCACTCACCAGGTTGCATACCCCCAACCAATGTGCAATGCCCAGTTTCCGTATCGCAAATTAATAAGTTTGCTTCCATCCCATCAAAAGCTAACAGGTAGAACACGGCAGATTCGGCATTTAAATCAAATTCACAGTCCTGCGCATACTGTAGGTCAAAACCTAGCGAACCGACGAGTTCAGTGGACGCATCTTCCAGGTTGATCTTGTATAAACAATCTGTTTGGATATCTATCCCATATCCTTGTCCTTCTTCATTGATTCCCATTTCGATGAAGAATCGGCCAGGCATAGGTCCTATCAAGGTTGCATTACCAGTTTCCATATCAATCATATACAGTTTATCCACGTCACATCCATATAATTGTTCAGTGACCGGGTCAAAAGCCAAACCAGAAAGCGTACCCCCACAATTTGCGGTAACTTGCTCATACTCACCTTGAGTATTCATTCTCCAGAGTGCAGATCCATTGGTGTTTGTACCATATTCAGCGGCCCACCATGGATAGTCACAATCAGGGATCCATGTCCCCCCAGTCAAAAAGGATGTCCCTGGCGCCTCACCTAATAAAACAGAACCACCATACCCAAATTCCCATAGCGTATCGGTCGATACATCACACGCAAACCATGCGGCTCCATTTCCAAGTGGTGACGCTACCTTTTTGACATCGACATCATAGGTATTCTCTCCTATATTTCCAGTTGATGGAATGATACCGTATCCAAGAAACAAAACAACTATGGCAACTACCACACCTTTTCCAATAGTGCCCTTGATCGTATTTTTTCCTCCCTCGGTCATTCAATGCTATACATTAGCACGTAAGAATAAAATAACAGAAGAAGTAGAAATAGTTTTCCCTTTTTATGTGAGTACAGTTACCTATCTGAGTCGTTTATACATAAAATTTTGTTCTGTACATAAACAATCAATTTGTGTGATTAGCCTCAGTATTTATCTCTTAAAAAAGAAATCCTATTTCTTCCCAAGGTACTTTTGTACAAGCTCAATCGCACACAGCTTCCCGCACATCGAACAAGCCCTCGTGTCCTCCAGAGGCAACCGCTTCTTGCGATACTCCTTCGCCTTGTGCGAATCGATGCACAGCTGAAACATCTTCTCCCAATCTAATTTCTCTCGCGCGCTGCTGAACACCGCGTCTACATCCCGGTCCAACCCACGGGCAAGGTCTGCGGCATGCGCAGCAATCCGCGTCGCAATCACACCCTCCCTCACATCGTCTTTATCAGGGAGACACAGATGCTCCGCCGGCGTCACATAACACAGGAAATCAGCGCCGACAAACCCAGCAAGCGCTCCCCCAATCCCACCAACGAAATGATCGTACCCCGGGGCGATATCGGTCACGAGTGGGCCGAGCACAAAATACGGTGCGTCTTTGGTCACCGACTTCATCACCAGAATATTCGGCTCGATATCATTGAGCGGCATATGCCCAGGTCCTTCGACCATGGTCTGTACCCCATAATCCCGCGCTTTTTCCACCAGCTCCCCGACGATGAGCAGTTCTTGGAACTTCGCCCGATCATTCGAATCAGAAAGCGCACCAGACCGCATCCCGTCCCCAAGCGACAGCGTCACGTCATAGGTCTTTGCAAGCTCCAAGAGATACTCAAATTCCTTGTAAAACGGGTTCTCCTCCTCATGATGCAAAATCCATGCCATATGAAACGACCCGCCACGAGAGACCATGGGAATACGTCGCTTCTGCTTCCGGAGACGCTCCACGCTTTCCTTGGTCACGCCCACATGGACCACCGCGAAATCAACCCCCTGCTTCGCCTGTCGTTCGAACGTCGAAAACATATCATCCTCAGTCATATCAACGATCGACCCGCGCTTGTCAATCGCCTCGATACCAGCCTGATAAATCGGGACCGTCCCAAACGGAACCCGCACCACTTGTAAAAGAGCACGGCGAATCCTATTCAGATCCCCACCGGTCGATAGATCCATCACCGCGTGCGCACCAGCAGCCACCGCGACCTTCGCCTTCTCAACCTCTTCCCGCAGGTTGCAATGCTCCATCGAGGTCCCGATATTCGCATTCACCTTCACCCGCAGGCCCTTCCCGATCCCAAGGGCACTCGGTGCATGAATTGGATTAGAAGGAATAACAATATGACCAGCAGCAACACCTTTTCGAATAACCGCTACATCGATTTTTTCACTCCGAGCAACATCCTTCATCTCAGATGTTGTTTTCCCCTGTTTCGCCAACGAAATCTGTGTCATGCAGACACACCATATGACTTCATCATATTAAAACTTTCAACCACTCCAAAACCCCGCATTTTAAACATTCGAGGAGGTCACAGAACCACAATGCTAAAAACACCAACGCACATACAGGCTCAACAAAAATTTTTTTACGGGCATGGCGATGAAAAACATTCTCAAACTCTTCTCCACCCATGGGACGTTCGTCCAACCAGACGCGCTCCACTACATCTCCCTTAAAGAACACCCAGATGACTTCGCGACATTCCTCATTGAAAACATGAGAGAATACCCCTTGTTCTTAACCGTTGATACCATAAAAACCATTGAAGATACCACCCAGCAAATCAAAGAAATCCCAGCACCAGAAACACCTGTACCATCTTTCGCACCTCTCCACACCACCCCACCAATCACTCCATTAATAGTACCCGATCCACCAATGGAAAAAACAGTCGATAAAGAAGCGCAAAAAAAGATCCTCTCAAAACTCCTCAGCGGCACAAACATCCCCAAAGAACCCGAGGACGACGAGGACGATGACGTCGAAAACGACGATAAAACCGAGGAAACAACCAAGAAAGAATTCCAGCCGCTTGAAATAAAAACAGTCAAAGGATGGAAACCCCTCGCCCGGGAGTACGAATCAGAAATACGCATCATCAGCGACGTCACCGGAAACAGGACGAGCGAAGGCACCACCCAGGATTTTGTAAGCCTTTTCAAAGACCGCTACACTGTCATCCGCAAAATCCTGCAAAGCCAGCGGCGAGAAATAGCAAACGCTATCCCGATCAACCGGATCAGAAAAACCATGACAGACGTCCAACTCATCGGCATCGTCAAAAGCGTGAAAACCACACATAACGGACACCGCCTCATCGAAATCGAGGACGAAACAGGCGCCGCGGTGCTCATGGCGCTAAAAGGAAACACCGAGGTGTTCCAGCTCGCAAGCGAAGTGATCCTTGACGAGGTCCTCGGCGTGGTCGGAAGGATCAGCAAAAACGGCGATCTCATCATCGTGCAAAACATCGTCTTCCCAGACATCAAGGTGCAGCACGAGAGAAAACGCACAGAGCTTCCGCTCTGCACCGCGTTCCTCTCCGACATCCACATCGGCAGCAAGATGTTCATGGAGCCAGAATGGAACGCGTTTATGCGCTGGATCAACGGAGACCTAGGGAACTCCCGGCAGCGGGACGTTGCAAGCAAACTCAAGTACCTCGTACTCCCAGGTGACCTTGTCGATGGCATTGGCATCTACCCGAACCAGGAAAAGGAACTTTCCATCAGCAACATCTACGAACAGTACCAAGCACTCGCATACCAGTTCTCCTATATCCCTGACCATATCACTATCATCCTACAACCAGGGAACCATGACGCGGTCAGGCCAGCGGAGCCACAGCCCGCGTTCGAAAAAGAGATCAGGGATCTCTTCACGGGGAAGGAATATATCTTCATCGGCAACCCCTGCTACTTCTCGCTCCACGGGGTCGAAATCCTCTCCTACCATGGTCAAAGCCTACTTGATTACTCCACCAACATCCAAACGCTCAGCTACAATAAGCCAACCGAGGTCATGAAACTCATGCTTAAAAAACGGCATCTCTCCCCGACCTACGGAGGATACACGCCGCTCGCCCCAGAACACACAGACTATATGATCATCAACCAGGTCCCTGACGTGTTCGTCACCGGGCACGTGCATACCTCGTTCATCGATAATTACCGCGGGGTGACCCTCATTAACGCCTCAAGCTGGCAGTCGCAGACCTCGTACCAAAAAATGCTCAACTTTGTTCCGGACTCCGCGAAACTCCCTATCGTGGATCTCAAAACAGGGAACGCGACCGCGATGGATTTCAGCAAGGTCATCACCTAAATTTTTTTTAGAATACAAACCTTTAAGTGAGTCACCGGCATTTCAATTCTGTTTATTTTCTGAGCATGAGAGCATGGATGGGGAGTTGTCCAATAACATCGCTGCAAGTGCAGCTATGCGTGCCTATTTCGACAAGCTTCAGCACGATATCGACGCTTGCTATGAGCGTGCAAACACCGCAAGAAATAAAGGACTTGATCCTGAGTTCTCCGTTGAAATCCCGCAGGCCCTGGACCTTGCAGCCCGCGTCGAACAGCTCGTAGGACCACAAGGGATCGCACCGAAAATCCGCGAGATGACAAAAAAGATCGGGAACCGAGAGCTCGTCTCCCTCGAAATCGCCCGGTTAATCGTCGATGGAAAAACCTTCCCATTCAAGAGCATCGAACAGGGGCTGGACCAAGCAGTACGCACAGGACTTGCGATTCTCACCGAAGGCGTGCTCGTCGCCCCGCTTGAAGGTATCGCTGAGGTGCGGCTGGGACGCAACGATGACGGGACGAATTACGTTGACCTGTACTTCTCAGGGCCAATCCGCAGCGCTGGAGGAACCGGCCAGGCGATGAGCGTGCTGATCGCGGATGTGGTGCGACGGCAGCTTGGCATCGGGAATTACATCGCAACGCAAGGAGAAATCGAACGGTTCAAAGAGGAAATCCCGCTCTACAAACGTGTGCAACACCTGCAGTACCTCCCGACGGTGGATGAAATCGAGCTCATCGTGAAACACTGCCCGATCTGCATCAACGGAGAAGGCACCGAGGATGAGGAAGTCACTGGCTATCGGGATTTACCCAGGGTCGGCACCAACCGCCTGCGCGGCGGCGCCTGCCTGGTCATCGCAGAAGGGCTCTGTCTCAAAGCACCGAAGATCTTCAAACATATCAAAAAATTAAAACTAAAAGGCTGGGAGTTCCTCGAGACATTCGTGAACAAAGGAACCGAGCCGTCGAAAGAAAACGGGGAGATCCCCAGCATCCCTCCATCATCCAAGTACATCGGCGAGGTGATCGCGGGACGGCCAGTGCTGTCGCACCCGTCACGGATTGGAGGGTTCCGGCTCCGGTACGGCAGAGCCCGAACCGCGGGGCTCGCGTCCACGGCAATCAGCCCGGCTTCCATGTTCATTCTTGACAGCTTCATCACCGTGGGAACCCAGATGAAAACCGAACGACCCGGCAAAGGAACCATCGGCACCCCCTGCGATCAAATCGAGGGACCGATCGTGCTGTTGCAAAACGGGGACCTGCTCCAAATCAACGACGTGAAAGACATCCGCAGTGACGTCAAAAAAATCATCGACCTCGGGGAGATCCTCATCCCGTACGGGGAGTTCATCGAAAACAACTCGCTACTACCGGATTCTTCGTATGTGTACGAATGGTGGGTACAGGAGCTCTCCAAGGCAGCCGCATGTGAGCCGCATGGTTTCACGGTCGCCGACACGATCGAAGGAGACGCTCGACTGCAGAAAAAAATCGATGAAGAACTCGGACGACACGTCGATGTGCGCCACCCCTCACCACAGGATGCCTTCGCACTCTCAGAACATTACCATATCCCCTTACACCCTGATTACAATCTTTTCTGGCATGACATCCCACCAGAGGATGCTCTAAAACTTACGACGTTCGTAAAAGAACAAGGAACACTTGCCATGGACAATCAACTAACACTTGTCCTCCCCAGCAGTCCAGAGATTAAAAACATCCTCATCAACCTGGGTGCGCTGCATAAACAACGAGAAGGAACGCTCCGTCTCGATCACTATGCGTACCCCGTGATCCGCTGTTGCGGCCTTGACCTGAGCGACGGACATCTCATCGATACCACTCGATTCTCATCACCATTAGAAAAAGAAACCACGCTTTCCTACATTTCACGACTCTCCGGGGTCACCGTACGGGCCCGGGCGCCGTTCCGCATCGGAACCCGCATGGGCCGACCAGAAAAAGCATCCCCCAGAAAAATGAGGCCACCGCCACACGTCCTGTTCCCCTTGGGAAACTACGGGGGAAACCAGCGGCTAGTCATGATAGCCGCGGAAAACGAGCTTATCGAAATCGAAGCAGGTCTCCGGCGATGCCCGAAATGTAATAAAACCACGTTCCGGCTTTGCTGCACCTGCGGCGCCCATACAGAGATACTCAATGGAAAAGTCGAGAAACAGATGATCAACCTCACCGAGGAGTTAAGCCTCGCACAGAAAAACCTAGGTGAACACACCCTCCCGGAGACAATCAAAGGCGTCATGGGGACGATCTCGAAACACAAGACGCCGGAGCCGCTCGAAAAAGGAATCCTGCGGGCGAAACACAACGTCCACGTGTTCAAAGACGGGACAATCAGGTTTGACATGACCGATGCGCCGCTCACCCATTTCAAACCACGAGAAATCGGTGTACCTGTGAAACGACTGAGGGAACTCGGGTACACGAAGGATTATCTTGGGAAAGAGCTAGAAAACGAAGAACAAATCTGTGAACTTAAAGTGCAGGACGTGGTCATCTCGACCGCATGCGCAGATTTTTTCATACAGGTCTCAAAGTTTATCGATGATCTCTTAGCGAAATTTTACAAAATAGATCGATTCTACAAGATTAAAAAAACGCAGGATCTCACCGGCCATTTGGTCGTTGGACTTGCTCCTCATACCTCCGCAGGTGCGCTTGCACGAATCATTGGTTTCACCTCGGCACAGGTCTGCTACGCCCATCCGTTTTTCCATGCGACGAAACGCAGAAACTGTTACCATTTCGATCATCATGTTTTTCTTTATGACCAAAATCACGATAAATTCATCACTGATAAAATTGGTAAGATAATAGAAGAACAAATTACAAAAGAAAAGTCACGAGTTATCGATGCTTTTGGAACGATAAGAATTGATTTGGATTCGTCAAAAAAACTATATGCATATAGCATGAACAGAAAATCAGGCAAACTAGAAAAGAAAAAAATAAAGTATTTCATAAAGGGAAAAACAGATTATTGGATAAAGATTAAAACATCCACCAACCGAGAAATCAAGGTAACGCCAGATCATAATATAGTAGTTATTCGGGAAGGTATTTTCTCAATAAAAAAAGCCAGAGACGTCACAGAAGGAGATCGATTACCTCTTAGTCTAAAAACTCCTCACGAAACTACGGTATCAGAAATTAATATTCCACAAATCTTATCAGAGTTAAGTGATGATATTTTAATAAATATTAAACTACGAAATTCTAAAGATTTTTTTAAAAATCTAGTGAAACAATTAGGTCGAAGTAGAGTTATCGAGCTATGTGGAATAAAGGGTAATTTAGAGATTAGTTTAAGCAAATGGTATCGAAGTGTACCATTACTTCATTTTAAAAAACTGTGTGAGAAAACGGAAATAAACTACAATGATTTACCGAAAACCACCTACGTCGGGATGAGACGCGATCATGTTAATATTCCGGTGTATTTAACAGATATTGAATCGCTCTTTTGGATCCTTGGAATGTATTGCGCGGAGGGTTGGTCTCGCTCGAATAGTTCATCACACCAGGTAGCATTTAGAATTGAAAACCTCGAGTTAAGAAAAAGATTATTATTGAATATGAAAAAAGTATTCGGATTAAACCCTTATCAAGATGAAGGGCGGGTTGTGTATTCCTCAAAAGTGTTAGTATTTCTTTTCAATAAAATTTGGGGAACAGGAGCGACAGCATACGAGAAACATGTTCCTGAAATTATTTATCATGGAAACGAGCAATCAATGATTAATTTCTTATCCGCATTTTTCGATGGAGATGGCTCAATTAGTCTGAATCCTGATAGAATCACATTATATTCCGTTTCTCAGCAAATGTTAGAAGGAATTGCGAATCTTCTCCTCAGGATAAATATATTTACAAGATATCAAAAAACAAAGGAACGTTTACCCGGAAAAACAGTGTTGAAAATATATGAAAAATTAGGGAAGGAACCAGTCCGTCATCAGCTGTACCATTTAGTATTAACCGGTGAAGATAAATATCGATTTGCAGAGATCGTTAAACCAAATTCCAACAAAAAAAGAAATCGTTCCAGAAAAATGACCATGCTACGACCTTTGAACGTCTCAAGGTTTATTCACTATAATGGGATTAATTATTCGGCTGTTTCTTACTCTGATTATACTTTTGATATTATAAAAGAAATCAAGACCGAACAAGTACAAGATGATTCAACATACTGTTTCGATATTGAAGGAGAAAAATCAGAGGACAAAGCTGTTCTTTGGCATAATCAATTAATCCAAATACGATGTGACGGGGACGAAGATGGTCTCATGCTACTCATGGATGCACTCCTGAATTTCTCCCATGCGTACATCCCTGATAAACGCGGGGGGAAAATGGACCTACCGTTGATTCTTACGACGCGTCTTGATCCGTCCGAGGTCGACAAAGAGGCGCACAACCTGGATACTCTTGGCCGGTACCCCTTGGAGTTCTACGAAGCGACCCTTAGGCATGAACACTCAAAGAACCTGGAGCCGAAAATGGGACTTGTCGCCTCCCGGCTTGGCACCGAGTTACAGTATGAACAATTTGGTTTCACTCACGATACGACCGATATCTCCGAGGGTCCACACGAATCGCTTTACAAGACCTTAAAGACCATGATGGATAAGATGAACATGCAACTGAGTCTTGCCGCGAAAATCAGGGCGGTTGACGAGGCGGACGTCGCGTACAAGGTCATCGAGCGACATTTCCTGCCGGATATCATTGGGAACCTCCGGGCGTTCAGCAAGCAATCGGTCCGCTGCCCGTTGTGCAACACGACCTATCGGCGTATCCCGCTCCAGGGGACATGCACGAAATGCCAAGGCAAACTCACCCTCACCGTCCATGAGATGTCCGTGAAAAAATACCTTGAGATCTCTAAGGAAATCGCGGTGAAATATCATCTGCCTGTTTACGCCCAGCAGCGTATCGCGCTCGTGGAAAAATCAATTGATTCGCTGTTCAAAAGCGACAAGGTGAAGAACACGAAGCTTTCCGATTTCTTCTGAAGCCTCATCGAAGCATAATGTTCATATATGCATTAATTTATGTTCATTGGTGGTCTGTTCCCTATGAGCGAAAACCCTGTTATGTCGGTTGATAAGAAAACATGGAATAAATGGTCGTTTTATATCAACATCATTCTGTTCATTGTTGTCGCGCTTTTCATCTACCTTGTGATCATTGACTCGTTCAACGCAGGGAAGGTTTTTAGCGAGAACGATGCGAGTCTTCTCACCAACGCGTGGATCATCATCGTCCGCGATGTCGCTTTCTTGGCAGCAGGTCTTGTCATTCTCTTCGTACAAATGTTTAACTACTACCGACAGCTTAGCCGTCGTTCCTGGTAACAATGGCGAAAGGTGTAGACTAGACTGGGGAGCTAGGCGTTCCCTGTCACCAGAAATCGCCGATACGCTGGGGTCGAAACCAAAAGGCGGTGCAACGAGTATCTCGTGATCCGTTTGTTGACTATGACACCTTGTCCTCTGGGATCAGAGGTGATAACCGCATATGACCGGAGGGTCATATGTTTATCTTTGCTGTGGAGACCGGGTGAGGCACGGAAGTGAGCAACCTTACCACAGACTGCCGATGCTCAGAGGGTTAACGGGGTTGAGGATACAGGCGGGTAGTCACGGGTATACCACGTGCACCCACTTGCGAAGCGCCTACACCCGCCAATATTTATAAAGCGTCGATTGTTTCCTGGCATGGGAGGTAACCTATGGTTCGACTGTTGAAAGACGAGAGTCTCGCGGCATCCTGGCAGAGTTTTTTTGAGGAGCAATGTAAATCAGATATTGAGACACTTGCGGTGGATTACCCGGAGAAACGCAGTCTTGTTATTGATTACTGGAAGATCGACGAAGTAGACGATAAACTTGCGGAAAGTATTCTGAATCAACCCTACAAAGCATTCTATAACGCGGAAGAAGCATTGAAGACCATTGATGTGGCGGCGGAACAGAAACTGCAGCTTCATTTCCGTGTGATCAATATCCCTGAGTCGCAGCGGATTCTTATTCGTAAGATCCGGGCGAACCGTCTCGGGAAATTCATCGCGGTCGAAGGGCTTATTAAAAAAATCACTGAGGTGCGTCCGAAGCTCCAGGTTGCGGCGTTTCAATGTCAGAAATGTGGTGCGGTCATCCGCATCGAACAAGATGAGGATATCCTGAAAGAACCCTCTGAATGCTTCGAAGACCAGGGTGGGTGCGGTCGGGTTTCCTCGTTTAAACTTTCTACGACGCTCTCATCGTTTATTGATTCTCAGAAGATTGAAATCCAGGAGAACCCGGAGGGGCTTCGTGGTGGCGCCCAGCCTGAGCGTATCAGCGTGTACCTTGAGGACGACCTTGTGGGCGGGGTCGCACCAGGGGATCGTGTTATTATCAATGGGATTCTTCACTCCATGGCGCGGCACCGGGGTGCCTTTCGGCTCACCTCATTTGATAAGACCATGGACGCGGTGAGTATCGAAAGCCAGGAGTTCGCGTTTGAAGAAGTCGAGGTGACCAAAGAGGATGAGAAAAAAATATTGAAGACCAGTAAAGACCCGTTGATTTATGACAAGATGCGTCAGAGTATTGCGCCGACGATCTATGGGCTTGACATCGAAAAGGACGCGCTCGTGCTTCAACTCTTTGGTGGGATCGCGAAGGAAATGCCTGATGGCACTCGTACCCGTGGGGACATTCATGCGCTGCTCGTCGGAGACCCTGGGACTGCAAAATCGCAGATGCTCAGTTATATGGCAAAGCTAGCGCCCCGGAGTGTGTACGCCTCAGGGAAGGCATCCACTGCGGCGGGTCTCACTGCTGCCGCGGTGCGTGACGAGTTCGGCGAGGGGCAATGGACCCTTGAAGCCGGTGCCCTTGTGCTTGCTGACAAGGGGCTTGCCTGTATTGATGAAATCGATAAAATGGAGGAAAAAGACCGCAGCAGCCTGCATCAGGCCATGGAGCAGCAAGAGATCTCCGTCGCAAAAGCAGGGATCAACGCGACCTTGAAGTCACGGTGCGCGGTACTTGCCGCGGCGAACCCGAAGCTTGGGCGGTTCGATGAGTTCATGCCGATCCATGAGCAGATCAACATGCCGCCGGCGTTGCTCTCCCGGTTTGACCTTATCTTCTCCATTCTTGATAAGCCGAATCGGAAGACCGATACGGAACTTGCGGACCATATCCTTCAGTCGCATAAAGGCGGTGAAATCCATGAGCATCTCCTTAAAACATCCGATGACCTGTTCTCAAAGGAACAGGAGGCAATATTCATGAAGCATGTCATCCCGGTGTTTGAGCAAGAGTTCCTCCGTAAATACATCGCGTATGCAAAACGTAATATTTTCCCGGTTCTTACTGATGACGCGATCGCGATCCTTCAGAGTTACTATGTGGATTTCCGCAGCTCCTCGAAGGATTCGGTTCCGTTCACCCCGCGGCAGCTTGAGGCGTTTGTGCGTCTTGCGGAGGCGAGCGCGCGGATTCGGCTCAGCCAGGAGGCATCCGTGGAGGATGCCAAACGGGCGATCTCGATTATCGATCAGTACCTCAGACGGGTCGGGACGGACCGGGAGACCGGGAAGTTCGACATCGATATTATCGCCACCGGGATTTCCCACAGCCAGCATGAGCGCATGCGTGTCATCCTGGACATCATCCAGCGGCTCTGCACGGAATCGACCGATGATACCGCGGTACGCGGTGATATCATCGGTGAGGCGGAAATTCAGGGGATCGAGTCACGGAAAGTGGAGGAGGTCCTCGACCGGTTGAATCGGAATGGGCAGATCTATGAGCCAAGTCACGGGAAGTACCGGCTAGCGGGACAATAATGGTGTAAAAAAAAGACCGGCATCCCCATTTTTTTATAGTTTCGGTGAGAAGAGTTTCACCACTGCTTTCTTCGCATCTTTCAGGTGAGCGTCCCCGATTTCGCCGATGATGCAGGCGAGGAAATTATCTTTCATCTCGTTCCAATTAAGCGTGGAGACGCCGAAATAAAGTTTCTTTGCGACGTTCGAGGCCCTGTGGATGTGTGGTGCCCATTTCCCGGGTCGTGTGTCGCAGTTATCCATGTGGAGCACATAGATTTTCTGTAGCCCTTTTTTACCGATCAGGTACACCTCGAAGCGTCTGTTAAAATATTTGTAGAGCGGATCCCGTTCGTAGTACCGGTACTCAAGTTCGTAGTATTGGTTAATCGGAATAATGCCTCGCTGCATCGTGTCCACCGTATCAAGATATTCCTTTTAAGAATTTGTACATTTTTCCGTTAGGGTCTTATCCCATGTAGTACTCAGCTGGGTACGGCTCTGGCTTGAGGCCTTTGCGTTCACGGATCTTTTTCACCACTTGCTCTTGCAGGTTTCGTGGTAACGGCTCAAACCCCAGGTTCTCCGTGTTCCATAGTACTCTACCGCCGGTCGCTGACCGTATCGCGGACGCAAACCCGAACATTTCAGCAACGGGTGCTTGCGCGTCGATGTTCACCGAGTCTCCCTCCGTGATCATGTCTTTGACCACCGCGCGTCGGGTGTTGAGTTCCCGCGATGCGTCACCCATGATCTCCTGGGGGGTACTAATGAACACCTTTTGGATAGGCTCAAGAAGTATCGGCCCGGAGATGGTGATCGCGCCGTAGATTGCGTTTCGTGCCGCCGGGATGACCTGTGCTGGTCCTCGATGAATCGCATCCTCATGGAGTTTCGCGTCCACGAGCTTCACAAGGACTCCCTGGCAGGGCTCTGCGACGGTCGGCCCGCTTTTCATCACCTCATCGAACGCTTCTTTAATCAAGTCCCTGGTCTCAAAGAGATGCTGGATACCTTTAGTGGTATCGGTGATGAGGTTCAGGCCATGCACACCGAATACGCCTTTCGCTACCTCCTTGTCCATGCCGAGATCCTGCAATATTTTCATGGTCTCTTTCTTGTATTTCTTCACGTTCTCAGGAAGCTCGTTATCATAGAGCGCTTTCACGATTTTCTCTGGCAGTGGCTCCACCTCGATGTAGAACCTGTTGTGTTTGTTGGGGGATTTCCCTTCGAATTCATGCGGACTTGGCTTGCTGACCGCCTCCCGGTACACCACGATAGGCTCCGAGCAGACGATATCGAGCTTATGGTCGTTGCGGATACGATACTCGGTAATCTCAAGATGTAACTCACCCATGCCTGACATCAGGTTCTCACCAGTCTCCGGGTCGATCTGCACCTGAATGCTGGGGTCTGCCTTGGAAATGAGTCGCAGCACCTCGACGAGCCGTGGCAGGTCTTTTGTGTTTTTCGCCTCGACTGCGACGGTGACAACTGGTTCTGAAATATGGACGATGCGTTCGAACGGTTCTGCATCCGGGTTATCAGCGACGGTGCATCCTGCGATCGCATCACGGATACCGGTCGCCGCGACAATGTTCCCCGCGCTGACGAACTCGACGGGGATACGGTCCGGTCCAACCATGACGTTGGTCTGCTGCACACGGTTCTTGTTCGGCATCCCGATAATGTATAACTCCTGTCCGCGGGCGATCTTTCCGCTGAACATACGTCCCACGGCAACTTCACCGGCATGCGGGTCAAGAATGATCTTTGTGATCATGAGTGCTAACGGGCCGTTTTCGTTGCATTCAACCATATTTTTCCCGAGAGCACTGTTGAGGTCCCCACGCCAGATATGCGGAATACGGTATTTCTGCGCCACATTTGGCGGTGGGAGATGGTTAATGACCATACCTAAGACAACCTCATGGATTGGCGCGCGTTTCGCAAGCGCCTTTTGATCATTGTTTTTACAGTAGTTGTACACATCTTTGAACCCGAGGTTCGTTTTTTTCATATTGGGTAATGAGACTGCCCAGTTGTGGAAAGCGGAGCCAAACGCGACCGTGCCGTCCTCGACTTTTACGTTCCATTTTCCCCTGAATTCTTCGGAAATAGCTCGATCCATCAGTTCATTGAATTTGTTGATGATTTTAATGAAGCGGTCCTGCATTTCCTCCGGGGTGACCCGAAGCTCGTTGATGAGCCGGTCCACTTTGTTGATGAAAAGTATCGGTTTGACTTTTTCACGGAGCGCTTGTCTGATGACCGTCTCGGTCTGCGGCATCGCGCCTTCAACTGCGCAGACCACGATGATGCAGCCGTCAACAGCGCGCATCGCACGGGTGACGTCACCGCCGAAGTCAACATGACCAGGCGTGTCAATGAGGTTAATGAGGTACTCCTGTCCTTCGAATGTGTGAACCATGGATGCTGAGGCGGCGTTAATGGTAATCCCGCGGGCCTGCTCCTGCTCATCGTAATCAAGCACGAGTTGTTTTCCCGCAAGCTCCTCACTCATCATCCCGCAGCCGGCGAGCAGGTTATCCGAAAACGTGGTTTTCCCATGATCGATATGTGCAGCAATCCCGATGTTCCGGATATGATCCAGTTTGTTCATCAGAGCTGTCGCTCTCTGTATGTTATCTTCTTTTCGCCCCATATTCACACACCTTTAAAACTCATTATCTTCTCATTTGCTTTTTTTTACCGTGCTGCCTTGGCGACACGTTCCACATCATTTTTCTTCGCAATCGAAAAAGAAGACGGATCATTCTTGCTTGCTTTGAGGATCTCATCAGCAAGACATGCCTCTATTCTCTTCTTATTTTTATGACTCGCGTTCATCGCACCTGAACAGATATTACGTAGCGAGATATCAAGTCGGCGTTGTGGCGAGATATCTACCGCCTTCGGGACCATGATGCCTCCGAACCGCAGACGGGTTGTTTCTTCTTTTGGTGCCGCGTTCTGCAGGGCATCGACGAACACTTGGACCGGGTTGGTCTTGGTCCGCCGCTCGATCATCTCAAAGGCCTGCCTGACCACCTTGTACGCCTTGCTTTTCTGCCCGGTGTACATCTCGGTTTTCATCAGGATGTTTATGAGCCGTTCGATCGTAGAAACATTTGCCTTTCCGAACATCTTGTTCGCGTACGGTGCGCCGAGGAAGAAATCCTTGTTCTCCAGGTTGATGTAGCGTTGCAGTCCCGGGTCCTCGATTTTCACGGTGCTCATGTCATATTTATCGAACATCGGGAAGAACTCATTGGTGAGTTGTACGTCTTTTTTTTCCGTCATATCTATCGTCTCATCGGCTTCTCAACTTTGCCTTTTACAAGCTGATCTAAGGATACATCGTTGACCTTGATGACTTTGAATCGGACGCCGGGGATGTCGCCGTAACTGCGGCCCATACGACCGCCGATACCTTCGACCACGACCTCGTCGTGCTCATCGATGAACCCGATTGCATGGTTCCCGGGGGCGAACGCTGTGATCTGCCGTCCGTTTTTAATGAGCTGGATTTTAACGCATTTCCGGATCGCTGAGTTCGGCTGTTTTGCCTCAATACCGACTTTTTCTATCACGATGCCTCTGGCCTGCGGTACGCCTCCGAGCGGGTCTGATTTCTCCTTAAGATGGAGGACCCGTTTTTTGTAGTACCGATCGTTCCATAGCTGCTTTTTTCGTGCTTTTTTGAGTTGGCGTCCGGCGTTAATACCTTTACCCATAATCCACCTTAGTTCTCAGAGAGAAGTGAGCCAGTATACAGCTTTTGATATTTAAATTCTCTCTTGAACAACAGATGATTGAATGGTGCAATCGATTATTTGCAAACGTTCCTGTTTTTCTGTACAAAAAGCCTTAAATAATACACCTTTGTATAATTATTGGTAGAATCAAAAATTAATAAAGGGGAACGCGATTCGCTGTTCACACGGGGATAGTATATGAAGAATAACCTAAACATACAATTGAGCGCTAGTGCTGTACTGTGCCTTTTCTTTATACTCGCTGTCGCACCTGGGATAGCACACGCCGAAACAAGAAATGATGTGTCATTTGAATGCACCGTTGATTTTTCATCGCCGGTCCTAAAGGACCGTGGTCAGTTCGTCGATGTAGCGGTGACCGAGGCGAACTCGGTGACGACCACTGACGGCAGTCCCATGATGCCGGTGTTTTCCAAAACATTCGAGTTTCCATGGGGGACAACCATTCAATCGGTGGACATCCAACCAAGTCTGATACAAACGATGAGCACTGGAAAACAAGTAAAACCAGTACCGGTACAACAGAAGATTGGAAACGACATCGTTCCCTCCGAGCGAGTCATCGACCAAAATGTGTACAGCAGCGCAAGGCCGTATCCATCGACCTGGTATACGTATACCACAGGTGCGGGGCTTAATTCAAAGAATGAACACGTGATATTCCTCACTTGTCACCTCACCCCGGTTCAGTATCTCCCTTCAAATCAAGTATTGCAGTACAGTAATCGATTCACTATCCAAATAAAATACACTCTTCCAATAGCTGCTCTAAAACCAGCGACAACGTATCCGCTGGTCATTATCGCTCCAGCGGAGTTCTCCCAACTTCTCCAACCGCTCGTAGACCATAAAAACAATCATAGCGTACCAACGAAACTTGTCACTCTCGAGGAAATCTATAACACGTTTTCAGGAAGAGACAATCCTGAGAAAATAAAATATTTCATCAAAAGCGCTATTGAGGACTGGGGGGCCACCTACATTCTTCTTGTCGGGGACATCACTAAACTACCGATCCGGGAGACCTATGGATCCGAGTGGGAGGACAACCTGCTTTCAGATCAGTATTACGCGGATATCTACGATGCCAGCGAACACTTCTGCACTTGGGATAAAAATGGAAATAACCGGTTCGGTGAAGTGAACCATCAAGGTTATGACATTGACGGGGTTGATTTGTTCGCCGATGTGAACGTCGGGCGGCTCGCCTGCACGGACGCAACTGAGGTCACGACTGTCGTCAGTAAAATAATTACGTATGAAGATGAGACTACGAACCAGATCTGGTTTAAACGAATCGTTCTTGCCGGCGGCGACACCTTCCCCCTGTACCGTGGCGCGCCACCATTCGTTTACGAAGGGGAGATTACCAACACAAAAGTCGGCCAAACCCTCCCAGACTTTACTCAGACGTATCTCTGGACCTCCAAACACAACCTGCGCGCAGCCACGTTCAACCGGGCGATCAACCAGGGAGCAGGGTTTGTAACCTACGCGGGTCACGGGTTTGAACACGGCTGGGGGACCTACCGACCGAATGCGTTGACAGACACCATGATATTATATTATATCCCGTTCATCAATAAACTTACCAACGGCGACAAACTCCCGATCATGTTCTTTGACGCCTGCTTGACCGCGAAGCTTGATTTTAACGTCAGTAGCCTGCAGCATTACTATCCAAAGATTGCGAATCTGTTGGTCCGCCTCTTCGGTCTCTCGAGCAACCCTTCGGATAATTATGAGTGTTTTGCCTGGGATTTCATTGCAAAAGAAAACGGTGGAGCAATCGCGACGGTTGGGGCGACACGGTCCGCGTACACCTGGGTGGATGCGAATGGCGTCTACGGGGGCGCAGGATACCTTGATGTCCACTTCTTCGCATCGTATAGTAATGGCGTGACCGCCGGTCAGATGATGACCGGGGCACAAAACGCTTACATACAAGGCGTCGGCTATGATTATTTCACGATAGAGGAATTCCTGTTGCTTGGTGATCCAAGTCTTATGGTCGGAGGATACCAATAGTTATAGGCGACCCTTTTTTGGTGAAGAATACGCGACATTATCACTCCTAGATAGATGATCAGTCACCAGGAGGATGAATATAAGGGAAAAGTATTTATTTTCCCGGTTTATTTCACATTGGGGGACACATTGAAATTTGGGAGGCTGCTTTAGGTATCTGCTTTCCACTAAAGGCACATTCCTCCTATCCAATGCATCCCGTCCCCCACCTTTCATTTCATTTTTTTTAATTAAAAATGGTACGTGGTTTAAAAAAAAAGATAGAATCTTCCTGGTGAAAATAGGTAAAAAAACAAAAAAGAAGAAGGTTGGTTAAGGCAACCTCTGCAGTTCTTAGTCAAATAACGCGGACAGTCCCGCTGCAGCTTCTTCTTGAGAGACTTCTTCTTTCTTTTCTTCTTTCTTTTTCTCTTTCTTCTCTCCAGCAGGTGCTGCGGCTGGCGCGGGCGCCGCGACTTGCATCGCAAGGGCGGATTTGATCGCCTCGTCAATATTAACGCCTTCAAGTGAGGCGACGAGCGCCTTCACTCGTGTGGCATCGACCTTTACTCCAGCAGCGGTAAGAACCTTTTTTACATTGTCTTCATTAATTGGTTGACCTGCGGAATGCAGAAGCATTGCGCCATAGACATATTCCATATGTGTTCCTCCATTCGTTTATGTCGGTGTTTTTTCACCGGTTGTACTCACTGGTTTTACATACGATGAGACGGCTTGCATCGAGAGCTGTGCCTTCGCAAGAAGCTGTGGAAGCGTGTCCTTTGTCAGAATTGTGCGCTCCACTGCGAGGCCATGCGCGCTGCGATACGCCTTCATCACAAGATGACGGATGGTCGCGTTATTGATCCACGCGGCTTCCATCGCAAGCGTAAATGCATTCAAATGAGCGGTTCGTAAATCACCCATGAATTTCTCCATGTTAATGTCCAGGACCTCTGGCTTGTAGATCATCCCGTTTTCATAGGCCGCGTTCAGATGAAGCCCTAGCTCTATTGGCATGATCCCCAGTCGTCCCAGCATCTGGGCGACATCCGCCGGGATCTTCTTTCCCTCTTCAACAACGACCTTATCGCTCTTAATGATGACTTTTCCCTCTTGGATAGCAGCTGGGATCCCTACTTTTTGCAGCTCCCCGACGATCGGCCCTGGTTTGAATGGCGTGTCCCCTGCTGTCACCTCAATATCATGGGTCGCTATTTCTCCGCCTTTCGCAGGGGCGTTTGTCCGGGTCGCCTTGATTTCCTTGAATAATGCAAACGGATTGACGTCGGTTGCGATCACCGCAGCCTGACCCTTCACTTCGCTTTTAAGGGCACTGATGCCTTGTACTTTTTTTTCTGCTTCATCAAGCGCCTTCATGATCAGCGTGTTTTTCGAACATCGAATCACTGCTTTTTTCCTGATGCCGCCGCGCATTTTTTGCAGCTGCGGGCCAGGGATTCCACTGATGTCGATGATACCGACGATTTTATGACTCGTAAGCAGAGACGTGAGCTCTGCGACCTCCCCGTGTTTCCATGTTGCGACATGTGCCATACGAACACCCTTATTGTAACCGTATTGGCGGTCCCATACTGGTTTTGACGAACACGGACCCGATGTTCATCTTGCCTCGTTCAAGTCTCGATTCCAGGCGTTTCAGGATCGCATCGATGTTATCCGCGATCAGCTGCGCATCCATTTCTTCGCGTCCGACAGACGCGTGAATCGTGTTTGATGTCTTGGATCGCACCCTAACGGTTTTCCGTAGATTTTTTGCTATACTTGTAATGTCAATGGTTGGAGGCACCGGCTTGGGCATCTTCCCTCGAGGACCAAGGATGATCCCAAGGGTTTTCCCTATGGTTGGCATGAGCGGTGCTTCCGCGATGAAGAAATCAATGTCATCCGCCATTTTTTTGAACTTCTTTTTATCCTTTGCAAGCTCCTCGATTTCCTCTGGTTTTATCACCAGGTCCACATGTGACTTTGATTTTATGGCGAGGTCTCCGCTTGCGAAAATAGCGATTTTTGCGTCTTCCCCTCGTCCGCTTGGAAGCATGACTTCGTCTTCGATCCGGTTCTTCGCGTCGTTCATGTCAATGTTCTTTAAATTGATGACAACGTCTACCGATTGTTTGAATTTCCGTTCCAGTTTCTTGGACTCTTCGATTGCCTTTTGAACTGTTTCCACAGTTTTACTGTCCGCCATGTCTATCAACGACTACCGATGATTTCTGTTACTCGAGAGGGTAACGTAGTTCTCGGGAATAATAATCTTGTTTATAAAAGTTTGCGTCAGCCTGCCGTTTGATTATTCGGAGGTGATCCGCTCGAGAATCAGCGTGAATACGTCCTCGGGATCATGGATTTTTTTCAGTTCCTTCTTCACGATGATCGCTGTCCCCTCCACGTTCTTCCTACTAACGTCCTTATCGGTAAACACCACCGCATGCCGCTCCGTAATCCTCGATATGCTACTGAGGATATGGGCTTTCTCTATGAGGCGTTTATTGTATTCTTGTACACAGGTCAAAAGGATTTTTTCCCGCTCTTTGCTTAAGGCCTCGAACGGACAGCGACCCATGGGGATTACCTTATAACCGACGTTCTCCAGATGAGAAAACACCTCGGATCGGAGCTCATTCTTATGGTCTTGCTCCGCCTGGAACGGCGGGATGATCTCTGCATGGTGAATGAACGTGAAAAGATCAATGGGGTTGGTTACTTGTTGTTCAAACAACTCCTCGATCCGATTTGCGATATCGATACGCGCGCTCATGCCATCCTCGTACATCGCCACTGTGCGACGGGAGACTCGCGCATGACGGGCAACCATCCCAAGGGAAATGTTCTGCTCCTGCCGCAACCGTCGGATCTTCTCCGGGTCAAGATTCACGTACAACCCGCCGGGTGCCGCGTACGCCCGCACCGGCATGTTTTCCACCACATGATTCTTCAACGTCTCAAGGGTGACTGCTTGGATGCCGAACCGAAAATAGACCACGTCGTCTTCGAGGGGCCCGACACCGTTCTTCTCCCCAATGAGCAGCGGCGTCGCTTTAAGGAGCGCTGACAGAGTGCGTAACTCTTTGGCAACATCCTCTGATAACCCGTCGATATTCGACGATGTCTTAAGGATGAGGAGCGTGGAGCCTCGCCGTGCCACGACATCAAAACCGGGGAGGCGCATGGTGTACGGGTCAGATACTGAGAAACCCGCACTCCCCAAAATCTCTCTGATAGTGGTCAGTAACTCTGATTTATCCATAACAAATATAACTTAAAGTACGACCTCTCTAATAATGTTTTTGGTGATTTGCTATCTGGATAGGCGTAGACGACACGGATTCAACCACTGGTGGGTGCACCACGTTTGTGGTAAAAACCATCATTCAACATCTCATGGAGGACTATGAGATTATAGGTTATCCCCGTCTCGTCCGCTTGAACCCGAACATCCCCTGGAAGACGCGAGGGAACGGGGCGCTCTCCCTGCAAGTAGGGAGAAAAGGGAGAACCATCAAACGAAAAATCGGTGAAATCGACGGAACCGATGCCTTCTGTTCGCCTACCTTCACGCAAGAATTGGATGAAAAAGATCGGAGCCATATCCATGGGATCATCCAGGATATCGTGAGAACACAGGCGCGCACCGAGGATGACAATACGAACCCGGGGTTCGTCATGCTTTCGACACGACCAGACAATGATCTCTATAAAAAAGCAGTGACACGGATCGTTCCCCTTGACGAAGTACTGTTGACATTGCACAGACTACACGCGACATTTGAGGGGTATAAAAATCAGCGAGGACTCATCGGCGCCACTGCAGCGATCGCCTGGGAGCCAACAGACCTGACGTTTGAGGTGATCGCGTATCGGATGAAGGACCATTGGGGGACGAAACGATCCATCGACCCAGAGTCTGTGAAAAAAATAGATGCAATGTTCCGTACCACGTTTGATAACTATGATTACCGGAATCACCATAACCGTATCACCCCAAATTCACCCTGCCCGATCCTTTTTGGAATCCGTGGAGACACTATCGAGGAACTCATATCATCGGTGAAAGCTGTACGCTCAGAACCTGTCGATAGCTGGCTTGTCTTTGAATCCAACCAGGGAACCGATGATCATCTTCAACGAAAACCAATCAATCAAATCCAGCCGTTCGAATCCGTTATCACTGAAGGAAGCGTCGTGGAGAATCCTCGAACAATCCCGGGTGGTCACGTTCTGTTTACCCTCCAGGATTCAACCGGGTCGATCCCCTGTGCTGCCTATGAGCCGACCAAAGAATTTAGGACAATCATCCGCGCGTTACATGCCAGTGATACCGTTGAAGTCTACGGCGGAGTCCGAGAGGAGCCACTCACGGTGAACCTTGAAAAAATCAATATTACACATCTCATGACGGTACGAGAAAAATCAGAAAATCCGGTCTGCCCAGTGTGCGGGAAACACATGAAATCCAAGGGGACAGAACAAGGATACAAATGCAAGGTCTGCAAAACAACAAGTGACAAGCCTATCCTAAGGGAAAAACCGCGGACCATAACGCCCGGGTTCTATGAAGTCCCGGTCTGTGCGCGCCGTCACCTCAGTAAGCCACTTAAAAGATTCATCACGCCAACCACCGTCATCACTGCTATCGGAACCGAAGGTACTCGGCGATAAACACCCCATCAATGGTCTCCATATGACCGTTCATCATGATCGACCCGGTGCATTTCACATGATATCGCCAGTAATTGATAAATCCTACGAATCGAGCATGATCCACGCTGAGTACTTCCATATTGACCACAAGAAACACCTTTTCAGTCATGGTTTCTATATTGAGGAACCGTGGGATAAGTCTGAAATGATCGACTTGTTTATTCTGTGCAGAAAACCAGATTGTCTCAGGGGGGATATTGAGGTACCCACCATTTTTTTCGTTCACGACTATCATCGGATGCTGTGTCAGTCGCGTGGGATACACGACAGCCCATGTTACGGAATGGCTCGATGATTCAAAGGTGCCCCAGAACCATCCGAAGTGAAGTGCGACTGCCGCGCCGACATCCCAGTTGTGATCATGGTACCCCGTACCGGTCACGTTCATCGTCGTATTTTCAAGGGTAATGGTCCCGGTCACATTCGCACGGGGGAGAACGACTACCCACCAATCACCTGTCGGTTGTTGTCGTTTCCAGCCTTGTGTGCACCCAACAAAATGAAGCGAAACAGCACCCTGGGGAGTCTCATACGTAACGTTGTAGGCAAAGTGATTGCTGATGGTATCATAGGAGCCGACGATGAGTTGTTTTCCTCCGAGTGCCACTATGGGGGTTTCTGCGGATGCTGAAAATTCTTTCATGGGATAGATCTTGTAGCTCGTGATTACCGGACTCCCTTGATCATAGAGGTTCAGCCGCATGTTGACATTACCACGACCAAGAACGCTAAATACTCTCACACCAATTGTGACCGAGTATCCGTTGTCTAGTATCGCATCAAAATACCACCATTCAGCAAACGGAAGCTTCCCGCGCCCATGAAACGCATCGTCTCGTAACGTGATATCCTCCAAAGAAGAATCCCAGAAATCGTGGACGGTTGATGTTCCCACGGCAATCCCACCGTATGACAGCGTACATAAAAGAACTATAATGAGGGCGGTATTCAATCGTCTCATAGGTTTCACCTTCTACATACACATGAAGTATTAATATAGTTTCTCCGATATTTTTAAATGAGATATCAGAAAGTGTATGTGTTCTATTAAAAATTCAGCGTAATACTTTTTAAGGGATGATTGCTTCTTGGTTTCATTTCTTTCTATGCTGCGGGCGTGGTGTAGTCTGGTATCACATAAGCTTGCCAAGCTTATAACTCGGGTTCAAATCCCGGCGCCCGCACTTCACATTTTTTGTATCATGCATATGCACGTGAATATGCAACTGCATATGCACCTATAACTCCGTGTTCTATTTTATTTATTGCATCATGCATGTGAATATGCAGGCATTGATGCAGGTGCATATGTAACGATGTATCCGCAAGCGAATACTTTATTAAAAGCGGTATCATACATTTTTTAACGGGACGATGGGATGCTAGAACAAACAACATTAGACCGCTCTATCGAGATTAAACGGTCACTTGCGATACGGGCGCTGCGGCGCAGTAACATCAGGCGAAAGGTCACTGAGTATCTCTGTGAGATTCATCCGAATTGCAGTTATACCTCTGAGATTGCGTACCATATTAGTGCAACCTCCTCAAATGTTATTGGTGCTCTCCGCGGTATTGAACTACGGTACCGTGAAGAAGAGTCCCTCATTGGACTTAACATGGTCGAGGAGCGAAGCGGGGGGAAAAACGTCCGGCTCTACGGCATCACTGATTTCGGTAAAGAGATCATGCAGACCATGAAAGGACGACGATAAAAAAAAAATTGGTTTTTTATTTTTTTTTAAAAATTACATGTACGATGGTTTTTCAAAGAAAAATTGATAAAAGGAACAACAGGAAGGAAGAATATAGAGGGGGGAAAAGAGGGTTAAAAAAACTATGGTTCTTCCTTTCCTCGTTGTCGTTAGGGGAGATATCGATTCCCTGCATTAAGAGCATTTTTCGCAGCTACGCATGTATCTGTATATGCAGCCGTTTCATTCCTTGTCAAGAAAAGAAAAAATCTTCTGCTTGAGGGCCTCGATTCCTTCACCAGTTACGCAAGAAATCTTGAGGTTTGAAGTATCTGTTTTTTTTACGTCAACCTTGTTTTCCACGATGATAAACGGGACGTCTGAAAAAATCTTTTTGATGGCTTCAAGCGTCTTCATTTGTTCGCTGAGCGGATAACCACTGGTCTCAGACGGGTCAGTTACAAACACAACCAAGTCAGCGAGATGCCGCAGGGCCGCGATCGCCTGCTGTTCGATTTTATTCCGTTCTTTGAGTGGCCGGTCAAGGAGCCCTGGCGTGTCAATGATCTGGTATATTTTTTGTTCGTATCGCACCTTTCTTTCCATGTGCCCAACATAGATTTGTTTTGTGGTGAATGGATATTGTGCGATTTCAGGTTTTGCTGCGGATAATTTTCGGATTAACGATGATTTACCGACGTTCGGGTACCCTGCGATCACCGCGGTCGGGACATCAGACAGGTCTGGGAATGTCTTTAGGATGCGTTGTGCGTTGTCCACGAACACCAGGTGTTGATCGACTTGTTTTATAATGGAGGAGATCCGTCCGTAGATCTCTTTTTGTTTTTGTTTTAAAAACTCGATGTTCCCTGTTTTCGATAGCGAGCGGTGCTGGGTCATGTACACCATGAGCGCTGTTTTCCTCGCCCAATCAATGGCGCCCAGGGATTTTTTCAATTTATCGGTATCGATTTTAATGTCAATGATCTCCTGGTAAAATAATGGGAGTTTGTCGATAGTAGGAAAATTCTTGACGTAGGACTCAAGTTGGGTCGTGAGATACTCAATGAACAGTTCAGTGCGTGCGATTACGATTTTTTTAATTTCGTAGCGTTTGTCGCGGTCATGGATGTTTACTTTCTTTGTTTTTTTAATAGATTGATCCAGGAGCTGTTTTGCAGGGAGGACCTGTGGGAGGTTTCTGAACATAAGTTTGAAAAGCTTTATGTGATACCTCTAAATTAAGCTGTTGGTACAATCATGGACGAAGGATTCATTCTTGCAAATAAATTCAGACGTGTCATCTTCGATGAGCTTGTCGCCGGCGAGTTCGATATACAACGGATTGCGAAGAAAAACCGGATTATCCCGCGGGTCGCGCAACGAACCATGGATGAGTTCGTCGCTGGCGGTATCGTAGAAAAACAGGGAAATAGGTATGTCTTTACCGAAGAAGGGAAGAAGCTCGCGGGAACAATTGGAAGCTAACATGGGGGAGTTCCGAAAGGCGATGAAACCGTATCTGCTCCAAACACTCAAAGAGCTTGCGCTTCTGGGTGCGATTCGAAATAAGATCGAATTGTCCTCCCAGGAACTTGCGCGGAAACTTCGAACAAGCCAGCAGACCGCATCTCGGTACCTCCTTGAGCTGGACCAAGAGCAGATGATTACGCGAGAGCTCGGCGTGAAAAAACAGCTGATTCAAATCACGGCCGCCGGTTCGGACGTGCTCGACACGGAGCTTTCTTCGTACAGGCAGATCTTCGATTTGTCCAACAAGGTCGTCTTCAAAGGAAAAGTGATCTCCGGCATGGGCGAAGGGACCTACTACACAAAGCAAAACGGGTACGCGGACCAGTTCAAAAAGAAGGTAGGGTTCACCCCGTACCCAGGGACGTTTAACATCGAAATCGAGTACATCGAACGAAACAAGCTGCGGCTTCTGAGGAACTATAGCGGCATCGTGATTGACGAGTTCAAGACAGAGAATCGCACGTTCGGTAGCGTGATCTGCTACAAAGCGACCGTCAACGGAAGCGAGGGAGCGATCGTCCTGCCGAAACGAAGTCATTATGCGACTGTCCTGGAATTTATCTCGCCATACTACCTGCGGGAAAAGCTCAAACTATGTGATGGAGACGACGTGGAAGTGGTCGTCTACCTTCAATGACCGGGTGAGGAAACCATGAAAAACAAGTTCGTTGCAGATACCCTGTATCTGATTGCTGATTTACTGGATCTAAAAGGAGAGGGGTTTTTCAAGATACGGGCGTACCGCATTGCCGCCCAAACCATCGAGGCGCTCGACGAAGACATCGAAACCATCGCCGAGCAAGGGAGACTTAAGTCAATCCCTGGGATTGGTGAAGCACTCGCAAAAAAAATCACCGAGTTGGTTATCACGGGGAAACTTTATTACCTTGACGAGTTAAAAAAGGAAGTCCCTGAAGGGCTCATTGATTTGCTTGGTATCCCCGGGTTAGGTCCGAAAAAGGTTGCTGCTATGTACAAAAGCCTCGGCATAACGACGCTGAAGGAATTGCAGCAGGCAGCCACCGAAGGTATACTACGGAAATTGTTCGGGTTCGGTGAGATCACCGAAAAGAATATCTTACGGGGAATCCAGCTTCTTGAAAAAACCAGCGGGAGGGTTCTTCTTAATCTTGCGTACCAGGATGGAATGGATTACGTCATGTATCTGAAAAAATGCAAACAAGTTCAACACATTGACGTCGCTGGAAGCCTCCGCCGCATGAAAGAGACCATTGGTGATATCGACATACTTGCCTCGTCTAAGGATCCCTCGGTCGTCATGAATTGTTTTGTTAAATACCCTAAGGTATCGCAGGTGCTCGCGAAAGGACCTACAAAGACAAGCGTCCTATTGCAGGATAACCTTCAGGTCGACCTCCGAGTCGTCGACAATAAAAGCTTCGGGGCAGCCCTCCAATATTTCACGGGGTCAAAAGAACATAACGTCACCCTGCGGAATCTCGCGATTAAAAAAGGGTACAAATTGAACGAGTACGGACTGTTTGATAAAAATACCGGGAAATTCATCGCCGGGAAAACAGAGACAGAGGTGTACGATAAAATCGGATTCCCGTACATCGAGCCGGAGCTACGGGAAAACCGCGGTGAGTTCGAAGCAGCAAAAACGAACCAACTCCCGCAGCTTGTCGGATATGATGAGATAATTGGCGATTTCCATGTACACTCGACATGGAGTGACGGGAGTGATTCTCTTGACACGATTGTTCGAGCCGCGCAGGAGCGAAGATACCATTTCATCGGGCTAGCGGACCATTCACAGTCACTCAAAATAGCAAACGGGCTTTCGGAAGCCCGTGTGACAAAAAAACTCGCTGAAATCAAACAGCTCAAGAAAAAATGCCCCCGGATTACCATACTATGCGGGACTGAATGCGACATCAAACCAGACGGAACACTGGACTACAGTAATAAAATCCTGAAACAATTCGATTACGTCCTCATCGGGGTCCATACGGCGTTCAAAATGGAAAGAAACACGATGACGAAGCGAATCACTCGCGCCATGGAAAACGAGAACGCTGATTTCCTCGCACATCCTACCGGCAGGGTTCTGGGCAAACGAGACCCCTACGAAGTGGACGTCGACGACATTATCGATGCAGCAAAAAGGACAGACACCAGACTTGAAATCAATGCGTTCCCAAACCGACTCGATCTCGATGACGTCCATGCAAAACAGGCAAAAGACCATGGTGTGGGATTTGTGATCGGAACAGACTCACATAGCATCCATCATCTTGATTTCATGCGGTTCGGCATTGCGACCGCACGACGTGGATGGCTTGAAAAAAAGGATATCCTCAATACCTATTCTCCACAAGACATCATCAAAAAATTAGGTGGCTGATTATGAATAAAAGCGAGGTGAAAAAAGAAATCAAAAAGCTTCGTGAGGAAATCAACTATCATAATTATAAGTACTATATCGAAAACAACCCTATGATCTCAGACTACGAGTTCGATATGCTTCTCAAGAAACTCGAGGCACTCGAAAAGGAGTACCCGGAATTCATCACCCCTGATTCTCCAACCCAGCGGATCGGGGGTCAGGCCCTTGAAGGATTCACCCAGGTGGTCCATGCCATCCCGATGCTTTCGCTCGATAACGCATATTCATACGATGAGCTGAGGCAGTTTGATGAACGGGTGAAAAAAGTCGTCAAAGAAATTGAGTATATGTGCGAACCGAAAATTGACGGGCTGAGTGTTTCACTCATCTACGAAAACGGGATATTCGTCCGAGGGGCGACACGAGGCGACGGAATAAAGGGCGATGACATAACCGCAAATCTGAAAACAATTCGGAGCGTCCCGTTGAAACTACGGGGGACGGTCATGCGGAATGCCGAGGTCCGTGGCGAGGTCTACTTCCCGATTTCCGCGTTTAAGAAATTCAACAAAGAACAAGAAAAAAAAGGTGGACAAGTCTTTGCGAACCCTCGGAACGCGGCAGCAGGATCCATCCGACAGCTCGATCCCCGTATCGCTGCGTCGCGACCGCTTGATACCTTCCTGTATTATATTATCCAAGCAGAAAAAAATTTCAAGACCCAGGATAAAGCACTCGAGGTGATGCGAGCGGCTGGCCTACGCGTTAACCCGCTGATAAAAAAGGTTCACTCCATTGAAGAGGCCATCACCTACTGCGCTGACCTTGAAAAAAAACGGGACACGCTTGATTACGAGATTGACGGCGCGGTCCTTAAGGTGAATTCCTTCGAGCAGCAGAAACAGCTTGGTTCAACGATTAAACACCCCCGCTGGGCGATTGCGTACAAATTCACTGCAAAACAAGCGACGACGCGACTGCATGATATTGTGATTCAAGTTGGGCGGACCGGGACGCTCACTCCAGTGGCTGTCCTTGAGCCCGTCCAGGTGGGCGGGGTCACGGTCTCCCGGGCGACCCTACATAATTTCGATGAATTGAAACGAAAAGACATCCGGATTGGTGATACGGTCCTGATTGAGCGTAGCGGGGATGTGATCCCTCAGGTTGTCAAAAGTATCACGGAAAAACGCACCGGTCATGAGAAGGTAAAAAGCATCCCGAGGAAATGCCCGGTTTGCGGTACCGAGGTCGTGCGCACCCTTGATGAGGTTGCGGTGCGCTGCCCGAATAAACGATGCCCCGCCAGACTCAAATGGCGCATCGAGTAC
>Ga0315282_10001803_pt1 | contig 40023 bp, 41 predicted proteins | sample YL17G07_20_MG_FD_203693 | JGI IMG/M metagenome (GOLD analysis project Ga0315282, IMG submission 203693) | Sediment microbial communities from Yellowstone Lake, YNP, Wyoming, USA - YL17G07_20 | ecosystem: Environmental > Aquatic > Freshwater > Lake > Sediment | place: USA: Wyoming | collected...
CCAGGCCCAGGGCGGTGGCGCCCTCTTGCAAAAGGTCCATGGGGTCAATGGCAGGCTGATCCTGAGGGATCATACTTTAAATCATTCCATAAGCCTTTGGAGTAACTAAACTTAAGTTCCCTAGTTTGATTTATGCATTTTTCGATCCAATTATCTTGAGGAATTCAGGACAGGGGAGATTTTACCGCAGAGATAGATTTTTCACTCCATTCAAAATGATGGAGAGAACCGATTTTGAAACATTTATTACCACTCTCAGGGAAGTGGAGTAAAAAAAATGAAAATTATGTGCCATTTTTGAAACTAGCGGCCAGGGGAAGAGCTTCGGAGGTGTGGAATGCGAAGTGGCCTATGATCCTATTTCCCCAGGCAGAACTCCGAAAAGATGCGCTCCAAGACCTCGTCGCCCACTTCCTGGCCGGTGATCTCCCCCACCTCCCGGATGGCCCCTTGGAGTTCCAGGGCCACCAGCTCCCAGGCCGGAGCTTCATGGTAACCGACCAGCAATCCCCGGGCCTGGGCCAGATAAGTTAGACAATTGTCGAGATGCTGGTGATGCCGGGCCTGGGTGACCATCTCCCCGGTCAACTTGAGGCCGCCCCCCAGGGCCAGGTCCACCATGGCCTCCTTCAGCGCCTCAATCCCCTGGCCGGTGAGGGCGGAGATTTGCACCAGCGGCAGGGAAGTGGCCCCTAGTAAGTCGGTCTCCTGGAGCGCCAGGGGCAAATCCACCTTATTGATCACTGCCAGGGCCCGGCGTCCGGCTAATTCCTCCAGGGCCTCCCGGTCCTCCCGGCTCAGGGGGGCGCTGCCGTCCAGGAGGTAGAGGACCAGATCGGCCTGGGCCAGGCGCTCGCGCGTGCGCTGAATCCCCAGCTCTTCCAGGCGGTCCCGGGCCGGGCGCAGCCCCGCGGTGTCGCTGAGGCGCACCATGATCCCCCCCAGCGTGATAACCTCCTCGATGAGGTCCCGGGTGGTGCCGGGGATCTCGGTGACGATGGCCCGGTCCAGGTCCAGGAGACGGTTCAGGAGGCTCGATTTGCCGGCGTTGGGGCGTCCGGCGATGACCGTCAGCAGGCCCTCCCGGAGCAGCCGCCCTTCCCGGTAGGTGGCGTCGAGGCGTTTCAAGGCCCCGGTCTGGGCCGCCAGCCCCTCCTCCAGGGCCTCAGGGGACAACTCCTCGGCCTCTTCCGGAAAATCCAGGGCCGCCTCCACCCGGGCCAGCAGGTCCAGTAAGGCCTCCCGAATCTGCACCAAGGACCGCCCCAGGCTCCCCCGGAGGTGGCCGGCGGCCACCTGGAGAGAGGCGTCGGTGCGGGCCCGGATTACCTCCAGGACTGCTTCCGCCTGGGTCAGATCAATTCTTCCGGAGAGAAAGGCCCGCAGGGTGAACTCCCCGGGCAGGGCCAGCCGGGCCCCCTGGTCCAGAACCAGGGATAAAAGGCGGGAGAGCACCCCGTAGCCGGAGTGGCAGTTGATCTCCACCACGTCTTCCCGGGTGTAGGTGCGGGGGGCCTGCATCCAGGTGAGCAGCACTTCGTCGATGGTTTCTCCCTGGGGGCCGATGATCTCGCCCAGGTAGAGTCGGTGAGAACGCCACGAGCTGTGGGGGCGGTGGGGACGGAAGATTTTCCGGGCAATGGCGGCCGCCCGGGGGCCGCTGAGCCGGACGATGCCTAGGCCCGCCTCGCCCGGGGGCGTGGAAATTGCGGCGATGGTATCGGCCGGATCAGGCTGGGTCATGCCGGGCCGGCGGCATCCTCCTGGCCTTCCTTCTTCTTGGCGGGCGAAATGACCACCTTCTTGTAGAGGCCTTCTCCCCGGCTCATGGTCTTCAATTCCTTGTCGCCCTGGAGGGCCATGTGCACGATGCGGCGGTCATAAGGGTTCATGGGACTCAAAATAATGGGCCTGCCGCTCTTCTTCACCTTCTCGCCATACTTCTGGGCCAGGTGGGCCAGGGCCTCATTGTGCCGGGCCCGGTAAGCCTCCACGTCGATGGCGATCCTGACCTTGCGGCGGCTCTTTTTGGCCAACATCTTGGTGACCAGATACTGCAAGGCATCCAAGGTTTGGCCCTGCTTGCCGATGAGCAGGCCGGCATCATCGGTTTCGATGCGCAGGCTAATGCGGTCGTCCTCCTGGAGGACGCCCACGCTGGCCTTCTCTTGCATCCGCTCCAGGAGGGTCTCCAGAATCTCCTTGGCCGAGGTCAGCAGGAGCTCTTCCGACTCCTCCCGGAGGGCAGCCCGAATCTTCGCCTTACGGCCCCCGAGGCCAAAGATCCCCGGGGAGCCCACCGAGACGATCTCGATCTCCAATTGCTCCGGAGAGACCTGAAAATGGGCGCAGGCATTCTCAATGGCCTCCTCGGTGCTCTTGCCTTCAAACTCCTGAAACTCCATCAATGCTTCCCCTGAAACCTACGTAAGGTACTTGTTGGTATAGTATTGTTGAATGATGGAAAGCACGTTGTTCACCAACCAATAGATCACCAGGCCGGAGGCGAAGTTAAGAAACATAAACGTGAAGATGAGCGGCAGAAACATCATCATCTTGGCTTGGGCGGGGTCGCCGGGAGAAGGCGTCATCCTTTGCTGGAGGAACATGGTGGCCCCCATGACGATGGGGGTGATGAGCAGGGGGTCCTTGGTGGACAGGTCAGCCAGCCAGACGATATCGGTAAATGGTACGGTGGGAATAAAGGAGGCGTGGCGCAGCTCGATGGCATAACCCAGGACGTTGTACAGGGCAATGAAGACCGGCAACTGGATCACCATGGGGAGGCAGCCGGCCAGGGGGTTGACCTTGAAGGTCCGGTACAGCGCCATCAACTCCTTGTTCATGGTCTCTTTGTCGTCTTTGTATTTCTCCCGGAGCTTGGCCACCTTGGGCTGGAGCTTCTGCATGTCCTTCATGGACTTGTAGCTTTTATGGTTGGGGTAGAAGAAGACGATGCGGATCAGGAAGGTGAGGAAAATGATGGCCCATCCGTAATTCAAGGAATAGCGGTCCAAAAATTTCAAGAAGTAAAGCAGGGGTCGGCCCAGGAAATCGAACCAGCCGAAATTGATGGCCCGGTCCAGGCCCAGGGGCTTGAGGTCTTTCAGGTCCTTGGGCCCGAAATAGAGGGCGTAGGAGAACTGGGCCGCCTGGCCGGCCGGCAGGCTTTCCACCGGGGTCCGGAGGCTGGCCACCATGGGTCCCGGCGGGGTCTCTTTCAGCAGCACCAGGGCCTTGGGGGCCGCCTGGGGCATCACGGCGGTCAGGAAATAGCCCTCATCCAAGCCGGCCCAGTCAATCTTGCCGGCAAAGGTCTTGGACTCCTTGAGGCCGCCGCTTTTGATCTCTTCCCACTTATTATTGATGGAGCCGTTGAACCCCAGGAAGTGGGAACGGGAGGCATCCTCCCCGGTGAAATTTTCGCTGAGGTCCAGGTCCAGCTGCCCTTCCAGGTTTTGGCCGGTGTGGTTGGCCACCTGCACCGCCAGGTCGAAGCCGTAGCTGTCCCCTTTAAAGGTGTAAGTCTTGATGACAGTCAGGCCTCCGGGGCTGACGCCGGTAAATTTCAGGGTTTCCTTATCCCCGCCCCCGAGATTGAGCCCCGGACGAGAGGCTTCACAGGGCAGGGTTCCGGGCACGGCGAGGCCTTTGCCTTCCCAACTGAGGCCCAGAGGGAAATCCTGGCCGGGGCCGGGACGCACCAGTTCCTTGGGCTTGGCGCTGGCATTCTCGGGGCTGTGGTAGCGCTCCACCTCGAAGCCCACCGGCCCTAATTTGAAATGGGAGATGGGGGTGAAAGGCAGGCTTTCCTTATATTTCTTCAACTGGAAGCTTTTCAGGCGCCCGCCGGCTTCGGTGAACACCGCCTTGAACAGCGGGGTCTCCACCACGACGTCTTTGGCCGGCCGGGCCGCGGCCGCCGCGGGTTTGGGAGCCGTCGGACTCACCGCCGGTTTGGCCGGAGCCGGGGCCGGCGGCTGGGCCGGTTGGACTGGCTGGGGCTGCTGGGCTTGTTGGGCTTGTTGGGCTTCCGGGAGCGGGCGGACCTTGGACTTTTCCCCGATGTACATGAAGACCAGAAAGACCACAAAACTCAAAGCGAGGGCAATCATCGCCCTTTTTTCCATTAGTGACTCCTCAGGGCACCGGGTCCCAACCCCCGGGGTGAAAAGGATGGCAGCGCAGCAGGCGCCGCAGACTAAAATACAGACCCCGCCAGAAACCGTGGCGCGCCAGGGCTTCCATGGCGTAATGGGAGCAGCTGGGGGCGAACCGGCAGCAACTGGGAAACAGGGGTGAAATCAGGAGCTGATAGGCCCTGATGGACCAAAGGGCCAGTTTAGTCATGGACGGCACCCTGGGCCGGAGTTAGCAGCAGACGGCCCAACTCCTCCTCCACCTGGCGAAAACTTAAGGCTTCAGCCCCCTTTTTAGCCATAATCACCAGATCCCGGCAGGGCAGCAGACTCTTATGACGCCGAAAAAATTCCCGCAACCGGCGCTTCATGCGGTTGCGTCTAACCGCCTTGCCGAAACGCCGGGTCACCACCAGTCCCAGGCGGGGCCCCGGGCCCTCCGGCGGGGCCAGGGTGACCCCGAAATGGCGCGTGTGTAGCCGCCTCCCCTGGGCCTGGACCCGGAGATAATCGCGGCGACGGCGGAGACGATCCGCTTTGGTGAAACTGGCGGTCCCTGTGACGGTTGGGGTCGGGACGGAGGCGGAGCACCGGTCGACGGTATGCGGGGCAGAACTCAGGGGCGCTCCACCGGATTAGACCGTCAGGCGTTTGCGGCCCCTGGCCCGGCGGCGCTTGATGACCGCGCGGCCGCCCTTGGTGCTCATCCGCTCCAGGAAGCCGTGGGTTCTGGACCGGCGCAAATTATGGGGTTGATACGTCCGTTTCGACATTCACTCATCCTCATTTCCTGAACTTTTTCCAACCATTTTATAAACCATTTATGCGCGCTTTTGTCAAGGTGCTGGCCGCGATTTTAGCACAATGGCTCAAGGAAACTTGAGTCCGAAAGTGCTTCCAAGAGCCTCAGCGGATTTTTATGTTGAATTTTTTCACTAAGTAGGCAAAATAGAGGGGCAGGGCTTGACATGTCCCTACGGGGCGCTCTGGGACGGAGCGCCTTTTTACCCTCTGGCGGGCATTATCCCACCCTCAGGCGGTGTTTCCATAAAGATTAAGGAGTTGCGCCTATGTTTTTAGACTCCATCCTTGGATGGTTCTCCAATGATCTGGCCATTGACCTGGGGACCGCCAACACCCTGGTCTACGTCAAAGGCAAGGGCATTGTCCTGAGCGAACCCTCGGTGGTGGCGGTACGGAAAAGCGAACGGGGCAACAACCGGGTGCTGGCCGTGGGCCGGGAGGCCAAGATGATGTTGGGCCGCACCCCGGGCAATATCGTCGCCATCCGCCCCATGAAGGACGGGGTCATCGCCGATTTCGAAATCACCGAGGCCATGCTGCGCCACTTCATCCGCAAGGTGCACAATCGGCGTTCGTGGATCCGCCCGCGCATCATCATTTGCGTCCCCTCGGGCATCACCCCGGTGGAAAAAAGGGCGGTGCGGGAGTCGGCGGAATCGGCCGGGGCCCGGGAAGTCTATCTCATCGAAGAGCCCATGGCCGCGGCCATCGGCGCCGGGCTGCCCATCACCGAACCCATCTGCAACATGGTGGTGGACATCGGCGGCGGCACCTCCGAAGTGGCGGTCATCTCTTTAGCCGGCATCGTCTATTCCAAGTCCGTCCGGATGGGCGGCGACAAGATGGACGAGGCCATTTTGCAATACGTCAAGCGGACCTACAACCTTCTCATCGGCGAGCGCACCGCCGAGATCATCAAGACCACCATCGGCAACGCCTACCCCGGAGAGAACGAGACCATGGACGTCAAGGGCCGGGACCTGGTCACCGGCATTCCCAAGATCATCAACATCAATTCCGACGAAGTGCGCCAGGCCATCCAGGAGCAGATCGACACCATCGTGGCGGCGGTCAAGGGCGCCCTGGAGCAGACCCCGCCGGAGCTGGCGGCGGACATCGTCGACCGGGGCATCTATTTGACCGGCGGCGGCGCCCTCTTGAAGGGGCTGGATGAACTGTTGAAGCAGGAGACGGGGCTGCCCATTAAGATCGCCGACGACCCTCTGGCCACGGTGGTCCTGGGTTCCGGCCGGGCCCTGGATAACCTTAACATCCTGAAGGAAGTGATGATTGATTGAGGCGGTCAGCTTTGCGCCCTAGACTGCGCTACCGCACCCCGTTGCTCATCGTCCTGGGCATCTTGCTGGTTTTCTCCGTCCTGTCCCTCAGCCTGAAGCGGTCGCCGGTTCTGAAGAAGGTGGAAGGGCTGGTGGTCACCGTGACCGCCCCCGGCCTGCAGGCCTTGGAATACCTGGGCCGCAGCGGCAAATGGGTCTGGCAGGACTACTTCAACCTGGTGGGGGCCAAGCAGGAAAATGAACAGTTGCGTCAGAGTCTGGAGGAATACAGGCAGAAGGAAGTCCGCTACCAGGAAGCCCAGCAGGCCCTGACCCGCCTGGAAGGCTTACTGGATTTAAAGAGGCAGGTGGCCCTGCCGGTCATCGGCGCCCGGGTCATCGCCTACGACCCATCTTTATGGTCCCGCTGCGCCCTCATTGATCAGGGGAAGGCCCAGGGGGTGAAAACCGGCTTGCCGGTGCTGGCCCCGGAGGGCATCGTGGGCCGGGTGGTGGAGACTTACCCCCAGTATGCCAAGGTGATGCTCATCGTGGACCGCAAGAGCGGCGCCGACGCCATGGTGCAGCGCACCCGGGTGCGGGGCATCCTTCAGGGCAAGGGGGGCAACCGCTGCTCCCTGGATTTTGTCCCCAAGAGCGCCGATGTGCAGTTGGGCGATCTGGTTCTGGCCTCGGGCCTGGCCAGTATCTATCCCAAGGGGCTGGTCTTCGGCAAGGTCACCGAGGCCAATAAGAAAAACCCCGGGGTCTTCCAGGAAATCGAGGTGACCCCCGCCGTGGACCTGTCGGCCCTGGAAGAAGTCCTGGTGGTGCAAGTGGCCAACCTCACCCTGGCCGAACCATGATCGCCGCCTTCCTCTCTTACGCTTTTCTGGCCCTCTGCCTCTTTTTCTTGCAGAACCTGGTGTACTTTCCCCAGGTGCACTTGCGCCTCCTGGCCCTGCTGCTGTTTTACGTGGGTTTGCGGCCGTCCCTAGCCCTGTCCCTGGCCCTGGCTCTGGTCCTGGGAGCCTTGCAGGACAGCTTCGCCACCACCCCCTTCGGGCTCCACCTGGGCGCGGCCCTGGTGCTGGTAGCGGCCGCCCGGTTTTTTCGCCAGCGTCTCCTCTGGCAGCACCTCGGCTCCCAGGTGCTGGCCAGTCTGGTGGCCCTGGTCCTGCAAGAGGTCTTTATGCAAGTGAGCCTCATGACCGTCGGATATGAAGGTTTTTTCTCCAAGGATCTGTTGGTGCATCATGGGGTGGAAATCTTGGGGACCGCGGCTCTGGGGCCATTAATGTATCTCATGGTGCGCGGCATGGAAACTTTTCTGCGCCACCTCGGTTGGCGCCCCAGAAATGAGCCTTCGCCGTACCGGACATTTTCCTGAGACCAACCCCGATGCCGGACCCGGAAAAACAGAACTTATGGGGTTTTAAGTTCCTGGGAAGTTCCAGCGGCGGCACCATGCCCCTGGAAGAACAGGAACGGGCGCGGCGCAATTTTTCCAGGGTGGCCCTCATTGTCCTTGGCCTCTTTACCCTACTCTTCCTGCGCCTCTGGTTCCTGCAGTTGGTGCAGGGGGGAGATCTGCGCCAGCGCTCGGAACACAACCGCATCCGCCAGCAAGACCTGCCCCCCTGGCGGGGCATGATTCTGGATCAGCGCGGCCAGGTGCTGGTGGCCAACCGGCCCAGCTACGAAATGGTCGCGGTCTTGGAAGACGTGGGGGATATTCCCGTTCTGGCCCGCCGCCTGGCGGGGCTGTTGAAAATAGACCAGAAGCAGCTCGCCGCCCAGTTGGAGAGCGCCCGGGCCACGGGCCTGTATCAGGTAAGGGTCCGGGGGGACCTCACCTGGGAGGAACTGGCCCGGGTGGCCACTCATCAGCCGGAGTTGCCCGGGGTGCTGGTGCAGATCCAACCCAAGCGGGAATATCGCCAAAAGGGGCAGGCGGCCCACGTCCTGGGTTATTTAGGGGAGGTCTCCGAAGCCCAGCTCAAGAACGACAAGTTTGCCAATTACAAGATCGGGGACTACGTGGGCCGGTGCGGCATCGAACTGGCCTGGGATAAATATCTCCGCGGCGCCCGGGGCTTCCGCCGCATCGAAGTCGACGCCTACGGCCGGGAACTCGGCCAGATGGAGTCTGTCTTTCCCACCCCCGGGGCCAATGTCCACCTGACCCTCGACGACCGCATGCAAAAGGAGGCCGAGGCCTGCCTGGAGGGCAAGGTGGGCGCCATTGTCGCCCTGGACCCTCGCTCCGGCAAGGTCCTGGCCCTGGCCTCTTCCCCCACCTTCTCCCAGGAGGCCTTTGAACGAGGGCTCACTGTCCAGGAATGGCAGAGGCTGAGCAAAGATAAGACTCACCCCCTGGAGAACCGGCCATTGAGAGGCCAATATCCCCCTGGTTCCACTTTTAAAATCGTCATGGCGGTGGCCGGCCTGGAGGAAAAGGTCATCACCCCCGACACCGTCATCCACTGCTCCGGGTCCCTGCTCTCCGGCGACCACACGTTCAACTGCTGGCGCCAACACGGCCATGGAGGAGTGAATCTCCATAAAGCCCTGGTGGAATCCTGCGACGTCTATTTTTATACCGTGGGAAAAAAGCTGGGAATCGACCGCATCGCCAAGTGGGCCCGCCGCTTCGGCCTGGGCCAGCCCAGCGGGCTGCACCTCGACAAGGAGATGCCGGGGCTGGTGGCCTCCTCCGAATGGAAAAAGGCCCGCTTCAAGCAACCCTGGCATGAAGGGGAGACCATGTCGGTGTCCATCGGCCAGGGCTACAACCTGGCTACCCCCATCCAGATGGCCATAGTGGCGGCAGCCATCGCCAACGGCGGGACAATCTATGAGCCCGAGCTGGTGGAAAAGGTGGAGAGCCCGGCCGGCGAGATTCTGTTCCAGTCCCAGCCGGCAGTAAAATCTCGCCTGGGGGCCAGCTCCGCCACCATCGCCGAGGTGCAAAAGGGCCTGGAAGGGGTGGTGGAGGAAGAGAAAGGGACCGGTAGGGCGGCCCACCTGGCCCAGGTTCAGGTGGCCGGCAAGACCGGCACCGCCCAGGTGGTGGCCGCGGAAAAGTTGGAAAGGGAAAAGAAGGGCAGCAAAGAGGTCAAGGTGGGTCATAGATTTGAGAACCACGCCTGGTTTGTGGCCTACGCCCCGGCGGACAACCCCCAGGTGGCCGTGGCGGTGCTGGTGGAACACGCCGGCCACGGCGGTTCCGCGGCCGGCCCCCTGGCCCGGCGGGTCATCGCCGCGGGCTTCCCGGAGAGCCAACCCCGGGTGGCGCAGTCTGAATAAGACCGTTTGCGGTCTTCGGTTAAAACCACTGCCAAAAAGTAGGGGCGACCCGCTGGGTCGCCCCTTTTTTGATGATAAAGAAGGCTATTAATTAGAAAATACGTTCAGGCAGGTATCTTGGTAACCGCAGGCTTTAGCCTGCGCTTGCACAGGCTGGAAGCCTGTGCCACCAAAGAAATTGCCTTTATGAGCGCCTGATATAATACCGTGGGATGTCCATTGCTGCCCACCCCATTTCAAACGGCCATGGAGGCCTGCCCTACCTTTGCGCCCGCTTTAATCCGAGCGCGCCTCCGCCTCTCCGCCGCCGTTCCAGCCGTACTTGCCGATGAGGCGCACGAAGCGGCAGCCGCCGTGGTATTCGAACTTCAGCCCAGATTCGGTCTGGCGCACGCAGGTCAGGGTCTGGGACCACATGTCCCCCACCGGGATCACCAGCCGCCCCCCGAGGGCCAGTTGCTCCGTCAGGGGCCTGGGGACCTTGGGGGCCCCGGCGGTAACGATGATGCCGTCGAAGGGGGCTTCCTCCGGCCAGCCCAGGGTGCCGTCCCCTACCCGAATCTGCACGTTGTTATAGCCCAGGGAGTCCAGCACCGCTTGGGCCTGGCGCGCCAGGCCGCCCATGCGGTCGATGCTGAAGACCTGGGCGGTCAACTCCGCCAGGATGGCCGCCTGGTAGCCGGAGCCGGTGCCGACCTCCAGGATCCGGTCGGTCTCCCGCACCTCCAGGATCTCGGTCATCAGGGCCACGATGTAGGGCTGGGAAATGGTCTGGTCCCCCCCGATGGGCAGTGGATAGTCATTGTAGGCCTGGTCCCAGAGATGCTGGGGGATGAACAGGTGCCGGGGGACCTTGCGCATGGCCGCCAGCACCCTCGGGTCGACCACCCCCCGGGCCCTGATCTGCTGGTCCACCATGCGGTCCCGGAGCGCGGCGAATTGATCTTCGCTCATTTATTATCCTTTTGGCGTAGGGGCGACCCGCCGGGTCGCCCTCCAGGCAATATCATATAAAATAGGATGGGGACCCCCGGTTTTAAAGGGCAAGGGAGGAGATTTTTGGCTGTCGGGTCAAAATTAACCCCGGGTTTCGCTGCTGGGGATGTGAGGATTGGGTTGTAGGGGCGGCTCGCGAGCCGCCCCTAATGAGATTTCATGATCGGGGTACATGGCACCCCTACGCGGCGAATTTTGATATAGTTACTGCTGGGGGCGGAAAAAAGATTGCTTCCCCCTCACCCTACCCCTCTCCCCCATTGGGGGAGAGGGGATAAAGCATGAAATCCATTTCTGCACTCATTAATTAATCTATGGAATTAATGACCACCTGCCGTTTTCACCCAAAGCGGGCGGCCTGCGTCCAGTGCCAGAAGCACGAACACGGCTACTGCCAGGAGTGCCTGGACTTATGCAAGGCCTGCACCGACCCCTGCCTCTACTGCAAATTCCGCTCCGGCTGCGTCATCTGGGAGCTGTGCCGCAAGGAAGCCAAGAGGCGGTGTAAGGAAGATGAGGGGGAAAAGGGGAAACGGGGAAAAGGCGAAGGGGTGTAAGAGAATCAAAGCAAATTTGGACCCCTATTGATGGTGCGTAGGACGCACCCTACATTACTTGGACTGCCGGTGAGCCGCGATTTCCACGTCAATCTCCGCCTCGGAGAGCTTATCCAACCCCGCCTTTTGGGCGCTTACCTGGATGGTCGTCAGGAGGTCCGGCTGTTTGATGACGTTCCGGAGGTAGTCCCGCACGCTTAAAATGACCACCTTCGCCTTGCCCCGCCGACTCACCACAAAGCGCACCTGGTCGGCGTCCACTTCGTCCATCAGTTCGCCGAAACGGGTCCGGGCCGTGAGGGCGTCAATCAATTTGGTCATGGGCTTGCTCTCGGTTTCCACGTACGCACCTATTTAAACTCTAGAGTTAACTCATCAATAAATTAATAATAGCAACGCCGACGGGTTTGTCAAACGAACTTTCCCCGCCGTCGTAGGGTGCGTCTTACGCACCATTTTTTGTCGGCCAGCTATTGATGGTGCGTGAGACGCACCCTACTTGAACACCTTATTAGATTTTATCAATTACGTTATTTATCTCAATCAGCCATCTTAGAAAGCTGGTTCCGCTACTGATTATATATATAGCGACATTTACGGGAGGTGCTGTATCGTTCATAAAGTGAAATTACGACATAATAAATAACAGTTATTAGCGATGGGTATTTTTTTCTTTTCAAAAGCCTAAAGCAAAATTCGGCGGTGGCGATTAGCAATCCGCTGGAATTCCTACACCTTCTTCTCCCAGCGCAGCAAGTCCACCACCTGGGCCAGGGTGCGGCCTTCTTTGATCTCCTCCCGGATGCGGTTTTCCTTCTCCAGGACGTCCATGGCCCGGTTGGCGTATTCCACCGCCAGACTCTGGGCCAGCACCACCACGCCGTCATCGTCTCCCAGGACCCAGTCGCCGCTCTCCACCTTGACGCCGCCCACCCGGATGGGCACGCCGATTTCGCCGAAGCCCTTGGGTTCCCCGGCATTGGGCATCACCAGGCGGGAAAAGGCCGGGAAGCCCAGCTTGGCGATGTCGCCGGAATCCCGGATGGCCCCGTCGATCACCACGCCGTTCAGGCCCCGCTGTAGGGCCGAATTGGTGGCCAGCTCCCCCCAGATGGCGGGCCCGACGCCGCCGGCGTCGATGACCACCACGTCCCCCGGCTCGGCCAGGTCGATGGCCTCCACCGGCTTGGCCCAATCCCCGGGATAGGTGCGCACCGTGAGGGCCTTGCCCAGCAGGCGGGCCCCCGGAAACAGGGGCCTGATCCCCTCGAGCACGCCGCTCCGGTGCAGGGCGTCGGACAGGTTGGAGCTGGAGACCAGCTCCAGCACGCCGCGAATCTCCTCGGCCCCCACCCGCTTGAACAGGGTGGTGGGGATGACCGCGCCTTCATCCAGGGCCCGGCGAATCTCCCGGGTGGCGATCCCAGGGTCCTTGGCCTTGGTGATGGCGCCCCCGACGATGACGTAGGACGCCCCGTGGGCCACCGCGGCCGCGGCGGTCTCGGAGTTGACCCCCCCGGCCACCCCCACCGGCACCTGGACCGCCTGGCTGACGGCGGCCAGAACGGCAAAGGGGTCTTGTCCACGCATCTGCTCGTCGATGGCCACGTGCACCGAGATGTAGTCCGCCCCCAGCGCCGCCACCTGTACGGCCCGGGCCACGGGGTCGGCCACGGCGATGAGGTCCACGGCAATCTTGGCGCCGTAGTTCTTGCCGGCCTGGATGCACTCGGCGATGGTGGCGTCGGTGGCGGTGCCCAGGACATCGACGATCTGGGCCCCGGCCTTGGCCGCCACCTCCACTTCGGTGCGGCCGGCATCCATGATCTTCATGTCCGCCACGATGACCTTGCCGGGGAAGAGCCTTTTTAACTCCCGGACCGCATCCAAACCTTCACTTTTGATCAGCGGGGTGCCGGCCTCGACCCAGTCCACCCCTTCGGGCACGGCCAATTGGGCCACGTTGACGGCCCGGTGCAGATCCACGAAGTCCAATGCTAGTTGCAAAATTACAGTCATGGTTGTGATTCCTGATTAAATTTTAAGGGGTTAGGGATTAGGGGTCAGGGGTTAGGTTTGGACGATCTTTTCAAGGATGATAAAAGTCCGTTCAATAGGCGCCCCACTTCCCATAGCCGGTCAAGCAGTTGATTTATCACCGTTTCGTTAATGTATGCCAGTTGTTGGGCTATGGTAAGCTGAGTTTCCAATTCTGCCAGGGAACCGCGGGCATTGCTGAGAAAATATTGGAATTCCTTCTTTGAAGTTCGGGCATGACCTTCGGCAATATTGCTAGGAACGGATACTGCGGCGCGCCTGGTCTGGCTCATCAGCCCGAAAATTTCTTCTTTTGGGAACTCTTGGCTTACTCGATAAACTTCGGTGACCAGGGCCATGGATTTCTGCCAGACTACTAAATCTTTATAGGAAAGAACTTTCGGTCTCATCACCGCTCCAGTTTACGAAAACTAACCTCTAACCCCTAATCCCTAATCCCTAATCCCTAATCCCTGCCTCTACTCCAAATCCGCGTGCCGCTCCAGGACCTCACCCCGGTCCTGGCCGGCGCGCCTCTGGTACAGGATGAGGACCACGGCTTCCAGGAACAGGAAAGTGGCCTGTTCGTACAGGCTGCCGGGGCATTGCACCGAGTCGGTTTCCTGGGTCCGGGTCAGCTTGGTGGTGCCGGGGATGGTAATGACCACCTGGGTTTCCCGGCCGATGGTGGAGTCGGCATGGGCGGTGAGGGCCAGGGTGCGGGCCTCGGCGCTGTTGGCCCGGCGCTGCATCTCCCGGGGAAAGGCCGTCTCGCCCGAGCCCGACAGCACCAGCAGCAGGTCCCCCGGGCGGATGCGCGGCGTGGTGGTCTCGCCCACGAAATAGACGGTGAACCCGAGGTGCATCAGCCGCATCAAGAAGCCCCGCAGGATAAAGCCGGAGCGGCCGCTGGCGCAGCCGAAGATGCGGGGTGCGGCTTCCACTTCCTTGATCAGGGTCTCGGCCATCTCCGGGGTAATCTGGGCCAGCACCCCGCCCAACTCCGCGTGCATCTGGTCCAAGGCCACGGAAAATTTCATCATCTCAGGGGATTGAGATAAAAAAGCCCCCCGCGGCGATCCCGGAAGGCAATCCATCTTAGCCATTTTTCTTCCCTCGCAGTCCCAGTCCGAATAGGTGATCCGGATCCAGGCTTCCTAATTTGAGGAATCTTGGCAAAAATCTATCACAGCCCAGAAAAAATTACCAGGATTCTTCTAATTTTCCTCCAATTTAGGCAGGTTTTGCCGAATTTTCAGGGAATTTGTGCACAAGGTTAGGACCACTTCAACAACCAGCCCCCCCAAGACCTCAACCTTCGAACTTGTCGTCGAAGACCTTCATGGCGCAGAAGCGGCCGCACATGGTGCACTGGTCATCTTTAGCGAGACTCTGTTCCCGGTAACGCCTGGCCTTGGAGGGATTGATGGAGAGCTTAAGCTGCGTGTCCCAGTCCAGGGCCCGGCGGGCCTTGGACATGGCCAGGTCCCAGTCGGCGGCGCCGGGGAAGCCCAGGGCGATGTCGGCGGCGTGGGCGGCGATGCGGGAGGCCACCACCCCGTCAATGACGTCTTCCACCTCCGGCAGTTTCAAGTGTTCGGCGGGGGTGACGTAGCACAGGAACGAGGCGCCAAAAGTGGCGGCCAGGGCCCCGCCGATGGCCCCGGCGATGTGGTCGTAACCCGAAGCCACGTCGGTGACCAGGGGCCCCAGGACGTAAAAGGGGGCATTGGCGCAATACTTCTGTTGCAGCCGGACGTTTTTCTTAATGGCCTTCAGAGGCAGGTGCCCCGGGCCTTCCACCATCACTTGGACGCCTTTGGCCCAGGCCCGTTTGGTGAGCTCCCCCAGGATCTTCAGTTCGTGGAGCTGGGCCTTATCGGTGGCGTCGGCCAGACAGCCGGGGCGCAGACCGTCCCCCAGGGACAGGGTGACGTCATAAGTTTTGGCAATCTCCAGGAGCTGATCGTAATTCTCATAAAGAGGATTTTCCCGGCCGAAACGGCGCATCCAGGCGGTGAGAAAGGCGCCGCCCCGGGAGACCACCCCGGTGACCCTTTTTTTCAAGAGCGGCAAGGCGGCCCGGGTAACGCCGCAGTGCACCGTGACGAAGTCCACCCCCTGGCGGGCGTGGTGGCGCACCATCTCCAGGAGGGCGTCGGCCTTGACGTCTTCCAGGCTTTGGGCTTCGGTCATGAGCTGGTAAATGGGCACGGTGCCGAAGGGGGCCGGGCAGCGGGCCAGAAGCATGGTGCGGATGGCGTCCAGGTCGCCGCCGGTGGACAGGTCCATGACCGCGTCGGCCCCGTATTCCAGGGCCGCGGCCAGCTTGGCCTGCTCTTTCTCAAGGTTGATGTCGTGGGGCGAAGTGCCGATATTGGCGTTGATCTTGACCCGAACCCCGGTGCCGATGGCCACGGGCTGCAAGCCCTGATGGCCGGGATTGGCCGGGACCACCAGGGTGCCCCGGGCCAGACCGTCGCGGATCACCTCCGGGGCCAAGCCCTCGGCCTGGGCCGCCTGTTTCATTTCCGGGGTAATCCGCCCCGCTAATGCTGCCTGCCGCTGCGTCATAAGGGAAGTTTATCTGATTAAAGAGGAAAATGGAAGGGTTGACGGGTGAAGGGATAAGGCGAAAATCTAGTTCGCCCTACAAGAATTGGTAGCATAGACCTCTGGCCTGTGGAATGGGGCCACAGGCTGGAAAGCCTGTGCTACCAAAAAAGGGCGACCCAGCGGGTCGCCCCTACTCTTCCCATATGGGGGTTGGGGGAGAGGGTTTGGGAGAGGGGGCAGGGGCCCTCGGCCCCTGGCCCCCTCTCCCAAGGTTCTATTCCTCGAAAAGGAGGCCCGCCAGTTCCGGCCAGTCGGCCACTTCAACAAACGGGTGCGGCCGGCGGTTCCAGGGTTGGGCGAAGAGGATGGGGGTGATGCCGTGCTCTGCCAGTTGCTGGCAGGTTTCCAGGCGGTCTTCCACGAAGTATTGGATCTTATGGTCCAGCAGGTAATGGAGTTTGGTATCTGGATCGCCGGTGGCCACCACCCGGATACTCTCCGGCGGCACCTGGGCCAGGGTGCGGGTGAGCCAGGTCCGGATGGGCCCGACCCGGTCCCGGGCGGTGACGAAGAGCAGGGGGATTTCCCGGGCCAGGCGGGTGAGGACCGGCACGGCCTGGGGCAAAGGCGTCACCGTCAGCTCATGGGGCCGGTCGATGAGCTCCCGGATGAGGCTGCGGATGATGTCCGGCTCCAAATCCAGGCAGTCTTCCAGGCGGAAGGTGGTGATGTGCTCGTAGCGCAGATGGTGGCCGCAGTTGTAGCGCTCCCGGGCCAGGTCCAGGAAGGTGGTCATGATATCGGCCACCACCCCGTCGATGTCGAAGGCCAGGGAGTCCAGGGGGATGCCAGGGAACTTCTTGGAACTTGTAGGAGTATTGGTGGGCTTCATAATCACTGCAACATTCATAGTGGGAAATTTTTACCCCACTTTTCTAAAGGGGGGCAGGGGGGATTAAATGGCGTTTTTATAATCCCCCTGAATCCCCCTTTAGAAAAGGGGGATTTAAAAAGCCGGCATTTTAAAGGGTGGTCATGCAAAAGTCAACGGTCGCGGGCCTCGTTCAGGCTGCCCTTGGTGGCGGGCTTTCATTTGGCCTGCGGCCTGTGGGCGTCAACATAAGCCTTGAGAACCGCTTGCATCCTTGAGATGTGTCCTTTTCCCTTGGCTTTGAAAAAGGCGATGATCTCTTGCTCAAGGCGCAAGTGAACGGACTGCTTGGCTTGCGGCAAGACTAATTTCGCCCGCGTCCAGTCTGCCTGCATGCCGCGCTCGTCCTCGTCTGAGGCCACGAGCCGTTCCAGTTCTTTATCTGTTTGAGCGTCAACCCGGCCCAAATCGGTACGGCTTTGCGCCCGCCTGGCCTTAAGCTCTGCGGCTGTGTAGCTCTTGATATTTTTGTCTTTCTTCATGGCGCGCCCTCCGAAAGGAAATAATCCTGATAGCCTCGCTTCGGGTGGTGTAAACGACGGTCACCAACCGGCCTTCAAAAACCCCGATGGCAAGGAATCTCTCTTCCTCGCCATGAGTGGTTGAAGGGACAACAACATGCGGAGCCTCAAAAACCTCAACGACATCGAAAAAATCGAGGCCGTGCTTTTCAAGGTTGGCAAGCCGCTTTCGTTCGTCCCATTCAAAGCGCATTATATATATGTACACATTTTGTGTTTACAGTCAAGGCCATTATAGCTTGGGAACGAGAATTGAGTCGGATTAAAATCCATCAAGCTTGCGGGTCCAGGGACGCCATAATCTCCAGCACTTCTTCCTCATCCAGATCATACCAGTTTTCATAGGCGTCGGCCACTGCGAAGGACCAGCCGCCCCGGACGTTGAGGCAGACGAGTTCGTCAACGATGGGCAGGAGGTCCTGGACGGTGCGCTCCGAGGCGGTGGGCACCGCCACGATGATTTGGCCGGCGCCCCGGCGCTTCAGGAATTGCACCGCGGCCCGCATGGTGAAGCCGGAGGCCAATCCGTCGTCCACCACGATGACGGTTTCGCCCGCCAATGGCGGGTAGGGCTTCCCGCCACGCAGGCGCTCTTCCCGAGTGCGCATGCTGGCCGCCGCCTTTTCCGTCTGGGCGGCGATTTCTTCTTTGGACAGGCTGATCCGCGCCAGCAGACCTTCATTGAAGATGGCCTCCCCCGCCGGGTTCAGGGCCCCGAAGCCGGCCTCGGTGGTGTAAGGGAGCTGAATTTTCCGGACAATGATCAGGTCCAGGGGGATTTGCAGGCGGCGGGCGATCTCCGCGGCCACCGGCACCCCGCCGGCGGGAATGGCAAAGAGATGGATTGGTTGGCCCCGGTAAGCCAGCAGGCGCTCCGCCAGTAGTCGGCCGGCGTGGGCCCGGTCCACGAAGACGTGGACGCGGTTCTTTAAGGCAGGCTCTGCGGTGAGTCTTCCCATGGGCGGCAAAATTCCTCGGCCAGGGCGGCCACCCGCCGGCGAAATTCCGCCTGGCTGAGGCGGGCGCCGGTCAGCCCTCCCTTGAGATTGATTTCAGAAAGATAGGTTCTGCCGTCCGGGCTGATTAGAAGGTCCAGGATGGCGTAAGGAAATTTTCCCCGGGCCATGACTTCCCGGCAAAAAAGGAGCTGCGCCGGATCGAGTTCGGCGGCTCTGGACGAGCCGCCTTGAAAAAGATTCTTGCGGAAGCCGTGGGGGTTCAGCCGCTCATAGGATTCGGCATAGTCAGCCACCATGACCAGGCGAAAATCCCGGGCCGCCTCGATGAACGGCTGCACCACCAGTGGATAGGACAGGGGCTGGAGCCCGGCCAGGCTATAGAGGGCCTCCAATGAAGGCCAGCGGCTCACCCCCAGACCCAGGTGGGCCCGTTCCCGCTTGCTGATCACCGGGCCCGGGTAGTCCGCCTGCATTTGAGGGAGGCGGTCCGATAAATCGGCCAGCCCGTAAGCCACGAAGGTGCCGGGCACCATGAACTCCCGCAGGACTTCGGCCTGGGCCACCTTGGAGCGGGCCAGGAGTTGGGCCAGGGCCGGCGGAAACAGGGCCACGCCCCGGTCCGCCAGGTCCAGCAGCTTGAACTCTTCGCCGACCCGGAGGGCCAGAGGACCCAGTACTGCGTCTCCGAGACGCAATTCCTGATAATATCTGCGAAATTCGGTGATGCTGCGGACTAGACGGGGCTTCCGGCTCATTAACTCTCAGTGAGAAGTAAGACTGGGGCGTTGGGCTTCTGCAGCTATTTTAACCTTGGAGGGCCGCAAAGTCCCGGTTTTTTTAACCGGCTTGGCCGGCGCCTCCCGTCGGCTGAAGCCGGACTGGCGCACATAAATATCATAATAGTCCACCTGGGCGATGCGCCGCCAGCCCCGGGCCACCAGGGGGGCCGGATAGACCTGACTAAAGACGCCTTTGCCAAAATTTCCCAAAATCAGGATATCGGCGCCCACCCGGTCGAAATCATAGGGCTTGGCCCGCGGGTTCAAGAGCACAATCTTATCCGGGGTGGCCTCCATGAAGAAATAGGACGGCATCAAGTGGATGCGGTGATCGTCGTCCAGAAAGGCCAGTTCGTACTCCGGGGTTTCAATGAGGCTGCATAAGGGCACATGGTCCCGGAGAAATTTCACCATTTTTTCCGGAGGGCTGCCGGCATGAGTGACCACCTGGCCCAGGTAGTCCAGGCCCGACCAGGGATAGAAAATGATCAGAAAGGCCATGATGATGCCCCCGGGCAGCCAAGCCGCGGGCCTGGAGGGCAGATGGGCGGTCAGGCGGCCAACGGCCCGGAGGAGAAAATGGGCCGCCAAGGGACAGGCCAGGAACAGGGCCGGCAGCGCAAAGCGGTGCCAATAAACCGCAGTCAGGTAGACCAGGCACCAGAGCAGGAAATTCCACACCCAGAGCCGGGCGCCGCTGGAGAAGGCCTCCTTTTTCCAGACCCAGGCGCTTCCCAGGATTCCCAGCCAAGAAAGGGGATGTTTCAACAGGTAGAGGATGCTCTCCGGATAGCAGCGGCCAATGGTCAGTGGGGTAAAGAACTCATGGCACAGGAGTTTTTTCTGATTCAAGAAATGCAGCGCCGCCTCCACCGGACTGCCCAGAATGATCGTCTTCAGCAAGAGGTAGGCCAGCAGGGGCAAGGCCAACCCGGAGAAATAGGCCAGGAGGGCGGGCCACAGGCGGCGCTTTCCCCGGCAGGCCTGGCGGACCAACAGCCCCACGGGCGGCAGGAAGGCCAGGCCGTAAAATTCTTTGGCGTCGAAGGCCAGGCCCAAGAAGATGCCCCCCAGGAAGAGAGGCAAGGTTACCCCAGCATCCAGCCCCTTGATAAGAAACCAGGAGCCCAAAAGAAAGAGCGCCAGGGCCGGAACATCTCCCAGGACCGAGCGGCCCCAGTAAAAAACATCGGTGCCCAGCAGGGCCAGGGCCACGGCCAGCAGGGCCGCGCCGGACCCCCAAAGAAGCCTGGTGGCCAGAAACAGGGCCAGGAAGGCGAGCACCAGGTAGAATCCGGCCACCAGGCGGCCGGACACCACCCCCACGCCCCCGAGTTTGTAGGCCAGGGCTACCGGCAGGATCAAGGCGGGGCCAGCGCTGATGCGAAAGTCCAGATCATTCAGTTGATCCGGGCTCTGCACCGTGAAGGCATAGCGCCCATGCTGCACCAGGTTGGCGGCGGTTTCGGAAAAGATGGCTTCATCCCACCCGATGGTGGGGTAATTGGCCAGGTTGTAAAAGCTGCCGATAAGGATCAGGACGGACAGCACCACCCCGCCCCAAAAAGCCGGGGAGGCAGGCTGAGGGCGGAGGTCGCTGAACTTCATGCTTTCGTCGCCTCAGGTCTGCGCAGGCTAAAGCCTGCGGCTACCAGGATCAACCGAATAAAAAAGCCTGCCCCATTATAGGGCAGGCTTCTAGACATAATGAAGTATTATTTGCGGTCGGTTGACAAAAATGCTTACAGACCGACAATATTTTTGTGCAGCTCCTTGGTCTTTTCCAGCCGGGCCTGGTCCCGCTCCGCCACCAGGGCCGCCAGACGGTCCTGGATGCGCTTGTAAAAAGTGCCGTTAATGTCTTCGCCCCGGGCGTGGGCGTCAATGAGCTGCCGGTAACAGCAGATCATCTTGCCGATCATGGAGACCGCATACTCTCGGCCCTGGACCTTGACGGTGGCCAACCCCAGGTCCAGATATTGCTTCAGCTCATCCCCCAGGATGGCAAAGGCCACGTTGGGGCGCAGCCGCACCCGTTCGTTGATGGCTTCGATCTTCTCCGGGGGCTGACCCCGCCGGGAGAGGAGCCGACGCCGCTGTTCGTCGGTGAGGAGGCAGAGCCGGAAGCAACTGCCGCTCCGGTCCGGCCAGCCTTCATATTCGACGATCTCGTTGCCGTCCTCGTCCCGGTACACCTTGCGGACGTAGGAGTCGGCGATGAGTTCGTGGAACATGCAGTTACCCACGCCGCCAATGCACCGGTTGCCGTGGATCAAAATCTCGGTCCCCAACCCCAGATCATCGGCCTCGCGCTTGAAGCGGGCCAGCTTTTCCACCGTGTCGATTTCAGTGGAGGCCACAATTTGGGTGCAGCCGTAGGCCTTGAACCGGGCCATCTCATCCTGGGTCTGGATATTGGCGCCGACGCTGGCGTGAATGACCAGCTCCGGAAACCGCTGGTGTATGGCCTGCATCACCGCCGGGGTCTTGACGATCACCCCTTCGATGCCGAAGTGGGTGTACTTCTCCACCTTTTCCAACAACAGGGGAATTCTCTCCGGCGGGATTTCGGCGTTCAGGGCCACCCGCACCTTGCCCTGGTAGTGGCCGGCAAGGCGCACTGCCTCAGCGATATCGCTGTCTTCCAGTTCCCATTGACATTTCCGGCGACTGAAGCCTTTGGACCCCACGTACACGGCGTTGGCGCCGTTCTTAAAGACTCCTTCCACCATTTCCAGACTGCCGCCTGGAGCTAACAGTTCGTTAATCATGACTTTCCCACACCTCCCTGAGCCTCTGCCCAACAGGTTCCTAGGCTCTGCGAACTCCTAACGTCAGTGCCTGTGGTAACCCCCAGGTATGGTGGGTTCCTGCCCCGCGCCTGCTGCTGTCGGATCCTGGAACAAAAACTTCTCCGGGCTCCGGCAGGGAATCATTACGTTCGGACTTCAATATATAGTTTAAGCCTGTCGCCAGTTTATTTCAATTAATAATGTAAGAAAAATTTTGACAATTTTCGCAGGGCCTGGATAAGGCAATCCACCTCTCGTTATGACAAGGGCCCCATCAAGGGCGAAGACCGGCTTGGGGGCGAGATTTCCCGGCCGTCAGCCCCGCAGATAAGAAATGGCAAAGGCAAAACAGAGCCCTAGTTCCACCGCCCAGGTGAGGAAATAGATCAGCAACTCCAGGCGGGAGCCGTAATCTTCCTCCAACAGGATGCGGTTGGGTTCCCGGACGATGTCCCAGGAAGTGATCTCTTTGTCAGCCACCATGATGATCTCCTTTTAGAAAAATTCGGCCAGAAGCTCCCTTACAGGCCGCTCCGGTTGTTGTCGCACCAGCGGGCCGGCCTTCAGGACCGGATGGGCTTCCTCCAACAGGGGGCGGGGCCGCTTAAAGATCACGCCGACGGGGATCCGCTCCCCCCATTCCTTGGCCTTCCGGTAGGCCCAAAGCTCGTTTTCCGGATCGTAGCCCGATTCCTTCTCCACTTCGTAAACCCGGGCCTGGTACCAATGATAGGTGTTGACATGGTTAAAAGTGACACAGGGCTGCAACACCTCCAGCAGGGCAAAACCCTGATGGGTCAAGGCCTGTTTATACAGGCCGGTGAGATGCTCCACCATACCGGCAAAACCCCGGCCCACCCAGGAGCATTCCTGGCTCACCGCCAAGGCCAAAGCGTGCAGGGGCGGGTAGGCCACCCCTCCCGGCTGCAGCAGGGTCTTGTAGCCCTGGTCGGTGGTGGGGGAGGCCTGGCCCTTGGTCAGGGCGTAGACCTGGTTGTTGTGCACCACCAGGAGGAGATTGGGGTTGCGCCGCAGGGTGGCCAGCAGGTGGTTGCCCCCCTCGCCGTAGCAGTCGCCGTCGCCGGCCTCGGCCACCACCTTAAGCTCGTGGTTGGCGAGCCGCGCCCCGGTGGCCACCGGCAGGGTGCGGCCGTGGATGCCGTTGAAGGTGTTGCACCTGAGGTAATGGGGAAACTTTCCCGACTGGCCGATGCCGGAGACCATGAGGAGGCCTTCCGGCTTAATCTCCAACTCCGCCAGGGCCTGTTTGAAGGCCTTGAGGATGCCGAAATTGCCGCAGCCCGGGCACCAAGCGGACTCTATCCCTTGATATAGTTCCAGGGGCAGCATCAGGGTTGGCCCTCCAGACCCCGCAGGATATCTTCCGGGGTGAACGGGGTCCCGTCATACTTCAGGACCAGGTGGTCCGCCGTGAGGCCGGTCTCCTGGCGCAGTAGCCGGTTAGCCTGGCCGGTGGCGTTCATCTCCACCATCACCAACTTTTTCGAACCTTTCAGGGCCGCGGCCACCGCCGCCGCCGGAAAGGGCCAGAGCTCGCTCAGGTGTACCATGCGGGCCGGAGTCTTGGCCTCGTTCAGCCGGGCCACCGCCTCCTGCACCGGCCCCAGGCTGGAGCCCCAACAGGCCAAAGCCAGCGGGGCGTCGTCGGGGCCGTAGGTGGTGATGCCATTCAGTTCGGTCACCAGTTTTTTCAGCTTGCGCAGGCGCTTGTCGTGCATCTGCACCCTGACCTTCAGGTCTTCGGTGAGATGGCCGTCGGGGGTGTGCTCATCGGAGTCGCCCACCACCAGCTCCGGCCCGAAGCCCGGCAGAAGCCGGGGCGAGATGCCGTCGGGGGTGAAGGCGTAACGTTCATAAGTGCCATCGCCGGGGCCCAACAGCAGGGCCCGGTCGATCTGCACACTTTCGGGAAAATCCGTCACCTCATGGGTGAAATTGGTATCGGCAAAATATTGGTCGGTGAGCAGAAAGACCGGCAGTTGGTAGCGGTCCGCCAGATTGAAGGCTCGGGCCGCCAGGGCGAAGCCCTGGGCCGGGGTGCCCGGGGCCAGAACCACCCGGGGAAAGTCATCCTGCCCGGCCGAGAGGACGAAACTCAGGTCACCCTGACTGGTGCGGGTGGGGAGCCCCGTGCTGGGGCCGGGACGCTGCGCCTCCACAATCACCAAGGGAGTTTCGCTGCAGCCCGCCAGCCCCAAGGCTTCCACCATCAGGGAGAAACCGCCGCCGGAGGAGCCGGTCAGGGCCCGGACCCCGGCAAAGGAGGCCCCGAGGGCCATATTAATGGCGGCGATTTCGTCTTCCGCCTGCTCCACCACCACCCCCCAGCGGGCGGCCCGCTGGCCCACGGCGTTCAAGACGCTGCTCCAGGGTGTCATGGGGTAGCCGCTGAGAAACTGCAGGCCTGCGGCCAGGGCCCCCAGGGCCAAGGCCTCATGGCCGCTGATCAGGAGCCGGGGTTGGGCCGGCATGGCGATTCCCGCCAGGGAATGGCCGTGGCCCAGGGCCGCTCCCAGCCGGTAGCCCGCGGCGGCGGCCTTATGGTTCCAGCCCACCACTTCGGCGCCCTTGGCCAAGAAGGCCTCCAGCAAGAGCTGCATCAGGGGTTCCAGCGGCACCTTGAGCAGCCCTAAGAGCGCGCCGCTGGCCCCGGCGTTGACGGCGATCTCGGCGGCCTTTTTCTCCGGCAGCAGGGTATCCGGGTCCAGGGCCAGTTTCAGCCCCTGGGTAGGCAACTCCTTGACCTTAGCGGAGTCGTAGATCAGGACACCGTCCGGCGCCAGTTCGTCCTGATGCAGCCGGACGGTCTCCTGGTTCAAAGCCACCAGCAGGTCCACCCCTTCCCGGGAGGCGAGCAACGGCCGGTCCGACACCCGAATCTTATTGAACAGGTGCCCGCCCCGGATGCGGGACTCATAGGACTGGACGAACAGGACCCAACAGCCCTGGCGCACCAGGGTCTTGGCCAGGGGCAAGGTGATGGCATGCACCCCCTGCCCTGCCGCCCCGCCGATCAGGATGTTGAAATCAATGGCCATAATCCCGCCTTCTCCGGACGGACCCGTCTGATTGTGAATAATTACTCAAGGACCGCGGCTTGTCAATATAAATAGTCTGCTTAGTTCCTAAGTATCTTAAAGATAGGCATTGCCGGCCTGGGCGGCAAGGTTGGGCCAGAGCGCCGGGGAGGCCCGGTCCAGACAAAAAAAGGGCGGCTCAAGAGCCGCCCCTACAAAGACAAGGTTATCTGGCCGTACCGGGGCTCAATTCGACTTGTGGTTGGTAAAGGAGTGCCACAGTTTCTTAAGGATGCCTTCCTCCTGCTCCGAGCGTGGGTTTCCTTGAGCCCTGGCCTGGGCTTCGGTTCCCTCTTCCTTGGCCAGTTCATCCAGCAGGTGCTGCTGCCGCGGCGTCAGGCTGCGGGGCACGACCACTCGTACTTCCACCAGGAGATCGCCTCGGCGCGAGCCCTTGGGATAGGGCACCCCCTCCCCTTTGAGGCGGATGGTTTCGCCGGGCTGGGTGCCGGGGGGGATCGCCAGTTCCCGGCTGTCTTTGAGAGTGGGGATGGTGAGGCGGGTCCCCAGGGCCGCCTGGGCAAAGGAGATGGGGACCTCCAGGTGCAGGTCGTAGCCCTCCCGCCGGAAGAGTTCATGGGGCCGGACCGCCAGGACGATGTACAGGTCTCCCGGCGGCCCGCCGTGAGCGCCATCGTTGCCCTCCCCGGGCATCACCAGGTGGGTGCCGCTGTCCATGCCCGGCGGGACCTTCACCTTGATCTTCTTCTTCTCCCGCTGCCGGCCTTCGCCGTTGCAGGCGGAGCAGGCCTCGGCGAAGAACTCCTTCATCCCCTGGCAGCGGGGACAGGTGGTGGTGATCTGAAAGATCCCGTGGCTGCGGGACACCACCCCCCGGCCGTGGCACTGGGGGCAGGGAATGCGCCGGGTGCCGGGTTTGGCGCCGGAACCGCCGCAGGTGCGGCAGTTCACCACCCGGGGGACCTCCACCGTCACCTCGGTGCCCAGGGCGGCATCGAGAAAATCGAGGGTTAGATCATAGCGCAGGTCGGTGCCCGCCTGAGGCCGGGGGCCGCCGCCCCCCATACCTCCCATGCCGCCCAAGCCGAACATGTCCTCGAAGATGTCGCTGAAAGACCGGAAGATGTCGCCGAAGTCCCGGAAGCCGGTGAAGCCGGTGGAAGAGACCCCTTCATGGCCATAAAGATCATAGAGGCGGCGCTTTTCCGGGTCGTGCAGGACCTCGTAGGCCTCCGCCGCCTCCTTGAAGCGCTCTTCCGCCTCCTTATCGCCGGGATTGCGATCCGGGTGGTACTTAAGGGCTATTTGGCGGTAGGATTTCTTGATGTCATCGACGGAGGCGCGGCGCGGCACCCCCAAAATGTTGTAGTAATCTCTTTTTGCTGGCATAATTACGGGTTATTTGAGCCTTGCTTTGACGGATTTCTGCTTGTCTCCCAAGAAGACTTCTTTATCGCGGCGGTCATCGATGGCAATGTGGGTCAAAACCCGCTGGACTCCCTTTTTAAAGGGAAGTTCGTGCAGAGCCTGGGCCACGCGGAGCAGCGTAGAGGGCTGGCCGTGGACCAGGGTGCCCATGTCCGTGAGTTCGTGGGGAATGTTTTCGCTTTCCAGGTATTTTACCATCTCGGCGATGTAGTCACCCACGCTGGGATGACCCAGTCCCAAAGGAACCACGCTGATTTCCATGATAGCCACGCCTTACCTCCGAGCAGAGGGGACCGCTCAAGGCGCGGGTGTCAGGCGGCCAGGCGTCGCACTACGGCCTTGAGACGATCCAAGTTGGGGGATTTTACCACAAAATCGTCGGCTCCCCAAAGAGATAAATCACGGGGCGGCAAACCATAGGAATAAAGAATTACCCGCGTATTCCTGCGGCTGCCCTTAATCATCCTGCCGGTCTCCAACCCGGAAATGTCCGGCAGGAGGATTTCCAGGATGACCACGTCGGGCTTAAAAGAGTCCGCCAGGCGGACTGCCTCCGCGCCCCGGCCGGTCACCTGCACCTCGTAGCCCTCATCCTGCAGTTCCTCCAGGCAAAGCTGGCGGATATGGGGCTCACTGTCGGCAAAGACTATCCTTGTCATGGTAAGCACCTCCTTTGAACAAAGGTGTGCTCCCCCTTCTTCGGGTTGATTATAACATAATTATTGAGGGCCGGGTTGTCCAGTGGTCACGACTTCGTCGGGACGATTTTCTCGGGGCCGCAGCGATAAAGCGTCTCAGCCGCCAGGCCCCGACTTATCGGGGGAGGCGACGGCGGGGCAACCTGATGGACTATGATAAAAACCGGGCACCATAAGCGGCCTGGCGCCGCCTCTGGTGCCCTAACCGCGGTTGACTCATTTTAGGTGAACAGACAGAGCTTGGCTTCCTTGGCGTACTTCATAAATTCCGCCGCATCCCAGATCTTCACATCTTCGATCATGTCCTCATCCTTGAGTTCCATCATGTCGAAGGTCATCTTGCAGGCGATGAGCTCCACTCCTTCCAACTGGGCCATCTCCATCAGATCCGGCAGCGTCGGAATCTGCGCCTTCTCGATCTTCTTCTTCATCATGGCCGTGGCCATGATGGACATGCCGGGCACCGCGCCCATGACCCCCGGCGGGATGAACTTGGCCTTCTCAATACCGCCCTGGCGCACCAGGTTGATGCCCATGAAGGTGTAAAACACCTTAGTTTCCAGGCCGAGCCGGGCGGCGTTGATCCCCAGGATGAGGGCGGGATAGGCTCCGTCCATGGTGTCCCTGGAGCAAATAAAGCAAGCTCTTTCCTTTGGTTGACTCTGCTGATTCATTGCTGAATTCTCCTTGAATAAACGATACCTATATTCCAGTTAATTTAGCCGGACTTCCCCAGAACCCGGCCAAGCGGGACCGGGGAGCGGCCCGGCGATTCAGGCTATGGCCCAACGAGGTTTAGCTGGCCCCGATGAACTTGGTCAGCAAGACCACGGTCTTCTCCAACCTGCGGTACAGCTCTTCAGGGTTGGATTTTTCCCCAATTTCGCTGTAGCACTTTGTCAGGTAACTCTTTAACACCAGGGCAGTCACCGATTTCAAGGCAGATTGGGCCGCCCGCAGTTGGGTGAGGATCTGCTCGCACTCCTTGTCACCGCTGACCATGCCCTGAAGTCCCCGAATCTGGCCTTCGATCTTCCGCAACCGGGACAAGATATTGCGTTGCATTTCCTCCCTCAGTTCATCCGGTAGGTACATCCTCCCACCCCCTGTTTATTGAGATGCCTCTATTTTTAGATACCATACCATAGTAGGGTATGCAAGAAGATTTTTTGACCTAGCCGGCGACAGTCCGGAGAGAGATTTTTTCGATGGAAAGATACTTCCCTTCGCTTAAAATGGCAGATTAGCCCTAAGAGAGGTTGCAACAGTCTGCTGCGAGAATCGAATTATGGTATATTAAAATGATTGAAGCCGGGCGTCTGAGCGACCAGGAAGCGGGGGCTCTGGCGGCTATTGGCCGGGGATCGCCCGAGGCTGCCAGCCAATCCCGGACCGAGTCCAATGAAGAATTTATTTGGAATGGAGAGGCAAAATATGCAGTTTGAAGGAACCGACCGATATTATCTCAACCAGGAGCTGCGCGAGATCGTCAATATCGCCATCGCCATGGAAAAACCCCTCCTCCTCACCGGGGAGGCCGGCACCGGCAAGACCCAGCTGGCCTTTGAAATCGCCCGGGCTCTTGGTCTCCGGATGGAAGAGGCCCGCTGCAAGTCCACCTTCAAGGGCGAAGAGCTCTGCTACGTTTACGATACCGTGCTCCGTTTGAACGACTCCCGCTTCGGCAGCGGCGATACCGGACGGGACATCAACAACATTTGGGATTACCTGCGTTTTGGGCCCATCGGCCGCGCCTTCCTGTCCGAAGATCGCCGCATCCTCCTGCTGGACGAAATCGACAAGACCGACTCGGACACCCAGGACAACCTGCTGGACGTCTTGGAGGACGGCTCCTTCATCATTCGTGAGATCAACCATAAAGTGATCGCCCGGCAGCGGCCGATTATTATCATTACCAGCAACGCCAAGCGGGAGCTGTCGGACCCCTTCCTGCGCCGCTGCTTCTGCCACTACATCCCGTTTCCGACCACCGAGGAAATGATCAGTATCGTAGGCCTGCACTTTCCCAGCCTGCCCGAGTCCTTTCTGGAAGTGTCCCTGAAAAGCTTCTACCGCTTGCGGGAGCAAGGTTTCGAGAAGCCGCCCGCCACGGCCGAATTGCTCGATTGGCTCGGCTCCATGCAAGACGGTGGGGTTGAGGCTCCCGGGACGGGCAAGAACCTGGCCCATATCGGCACCCTGCTCAAACGCACCGAAGATCTGTTGAAGTTCAAAGGGATCACCAAGCCGGGGCGGATTTAACGGCCAGGCTCGCACCTGACAACCGCCTTGAGGAGACGGCATGGTTGGTTTCATCTATCAATTGCGCGAGGCCGGCATCCCGGTAAGCGTCCAGTATATCCTGGAATTCTACCGGGCCTTGCAGCGCGGCATTGCCTCGAATCTGGAGCAGCTCTTCCTCCTGGCGCGGCTCATCTTCGTAAAGCGGGTCGAGCACTATGATATCTTCCAGCAGGTGTTCGCCTCCTTTTTCCTCGGGTCCGATCTGGCGCGGCGCAAGATGATCGACTGGGAAGAGCTCTTGGCGGGGAAACCTTTCCGCGACTGGCTGCAGGAACAGATCGACAGCGGCCGCCTGTCTCCGGAGCAGATCAGCGAGTTTGCCAATGATGAGTTGCTGGCCCGTTTCTGGGAGACCGTCCTGGCCCAGCAGTCGCAGCACCATGGCGGCAGCACCTGGGTCGGCACCCAGGGGAGGTCACCCTTTGGTCACAGCGGCCAGCACGCCGGAGGCATACGGGTTTACGGCCGGAGCCTGTACCGTTCGGCCCAGAAGGTGATCGCAGAGAGGCGCTACATCGACTACAGCGAAAAGTCGTCTCTCTCCAATGAAAATCTGCGTCAGGCGCTGGCTTCCCTCAAGAGTCTGCGCCCGGTCGGACCGGAAAGCGAACTGGATGTCGATGAGACCATCGCCCGGACCGCCAAAAACGGGGGGGAAATCGAGCTGGTGTTCGAGCGTGAGTTGCGCAACCGCCTGAATTTGATCGTCTTACTCGATAACGGGGGCTATTCCATGGACCCGCATATTCCTCTGATCAGAACGATCTTCAACAAACTGCGGGATCTCTTCAGGGATATCAACTACTACTACTTCCACAACTGCATCTACGGCAGCGTATACAAAGACCTGCGGCGGACCGAGCCGGTGAAATGGGAAAGGTTCCTCAGCGACCCCAAGAGCACGCGCATGGTGGTCATTGGCGACGCCAACATGGCGCCGTCGGAGCTGATGGCGGCGCACGGGTCGCTGGATATCCGGGCCAGTGAGCGGCAACCAGGCCTCGACTGGCTCAAGGAGCTGCGCGCCGCTTATCCGGTCAGCGTCTGGCTCAACCCCATCCGCAAGGACTATTGGGCTCACGAGAGCCTGACCGTGCGGCAGATCGGGCAGGTCTTTCACATGGAAGACCTCACGCTGGCCGGCCTCAAGAGCGCCGTCGCCTACCTGAACCTCCAGGGACAGGTCTTCGACCATCTTTAATCCGGCGGGAAATTTATTTCACCAGAAATTTATCTTTAAGATTTATTTAGATAGCCATTTTGAGAGATTATTTCAGAGAAAATCAACGAAATTTATTAAAAATCATAGAAAATGCGAGTTTAGCGAATTTCTAAAGGAAGGCGAAAGCTCTCCAGAATCTGCTGAGTCTGCGTGGTTGTAATCTTGCCTCCCAGTTTTTATCAGGATTTCGAGGCCCCACCCCAAAAATGAGCCCTTTCCTGGGTTGTGGAGCTTTTACCACAGGTCTGATGAGATTTGAGCTAACTTCAATTCCGCTCCACTCCCTTTGACCAGGTCAGAATGGGATGGTTTAATTTTGCTTAAATAGAAAGATTGGGTTTAAAGGAAAAGCTAAGTCTGTGTTCTGGGGTAACTAAAGGGATTGCTTCAGAAAATTGCTTTTAGTTCGAGAGAGTGCTTTGGTTCTAAGGACGGGAGGATTATTAACATGGTGCAGTATCTGGTCAGCCTAGTTATCGGCGGGGTCATCGGCTACTTCTTTTGTGCCTGGATGGTAATTGGCAAAATCGCCCCTCCCAACCGGGCTGATCATTAGTCAAGCCGGTTAAAAGCCGGGTCACCCCGATTGCTCTTTGTAAGGGACCGTCTTGGTCCCTTTTTTATTCACGGTAACCGAAAAGGCAGGGGCCTTCAGGCCCCAAGGGAGAGGGAGAGTGGGGCGGCTTGAGAAACCGCCCCGACACTGCGCTTCCTGCATGGGTGGCGATAGGGTCAGGACCGATAGCGGTCACCGCAGAGAATGAAAATCCCCCCTGCCCCTCTTTTTCAAAGGGGGGTTTTAAAATCCCCCTTTGGCAAAGGGGGATTTAGGGGGATTTGATTTTTACGGTAAAGCCTGCGGCTACCTCTTTTTGTGGGGTCAGGCGTCGCTACCCTTCGGCTCTTTTTCCTTGAGATTCAAGGTCTTTTTAACCAGTTCCTTCTCATGCTCAAAATTAACCGTCCGCTGGATGGCGATCCTCTGGGTCATGGGCGGCCCGGCCCCATGCCAGGTGGCCACCCCGTGCTGGCCCGCGGTCCAATGTTGCAGGAGTTTATGCACCTTCATGATATTGGCCGTCGGCTCATCCGACCCGAAACTGTAAAATTCCTCCACAAAATCTTTGACCTCCGGGTTGTGCAGCTCTTTCAGCGAGGGCATGGTGACGACCAGGCCGCCGCCGATGTCGCCGGCCAGGGCCATAACCCGCCAAAAGGCCTCGCAGATATTTAATTTGGCCACATTCCCCATGAGTTCATCCGGCAGGAAGACCCCGGAACCCGGCGGCTCTTCCTGACCCAGGCGGGCGGCCGCCTGACCGCAAGCCCGGCCGGTCTCCCGCAGCACCACCATTTCGGTGATCTGCTCGTTGATGTGCGGGACTTTTTCCAGGCCTTTGTATTCTTGAATCAGTTTGGACGCTCCGATGATCTGATTCATAAAGCCCACCTTGCAGGTGCCGCCGCAGGTCATGCGATGGGTCCGGGCAAAGCGGGCCACCAGCTTGCCGGAATATTTGAATTCGCCGCAATGGAAGACCCGCTCCCAGGGGACAAAGACATTGTCAAAGATCACCATGGCGGTCTCGCGCTGCCCAAAGACCGGATTGCCTAATTCCTCAGAGTCATCGGCCTGATCCCGCTCCGCTGAATAAGGCGAATACTGGCAGACATAGGTGATGCCTTTGGCATCGGTGGGCGTGGCAAAGGCCACGGCATAGTCGGCTTCGGCCTCGGAATGGGCCCCCTGGGGCAGCACCACCAGCTCATGGGAGGCATAGGCGCCGCTGATGTTGATCTTGGCCCCGCGCACCACAATGCCCTTGTCGTTCTTCTCCACCACCTTTAGGGCGAGGTATGGATCCGGCCAATCCACGATCTTTTTGCTACGGCTGCCCCGGGGCTCGGTCAGGGCCCCGGCCACGGAGAGGTCTTTTTTCTGCACGGTCTTGAGGAATTCCAGGAAGCGCGGCCGATAGGCGGTGCCCAGGTCCCGGTCCATCTCCCAGGTTGTCGCGGCCAGGGCGTGAAAGGCATCGTAGCCCACACACCGGTAAATGCAGGTGCCCAACATTTCGGCGGTAAAGGTCCCGGCCTCCGCCTTTTTCACCAAATCTTCGACGCTGGCGCTGACGTAGGTGTAGCGATTCACCACCTCGCCCACCAGCGGCGAATAGCAGGTCATGATGTCTTTATATTTCGGGTCCAGGGCCCAGGCATAACTGGCCTTATTGGCCTCCACCACGGTGCGGGTGTTTTTATTGGTCAGGACGTCGGCCACCCGCTTGCCGTTCATAAAAACCCTGGGGTGTAATTCCTTCAGGCTGGCTTCAAATTGTTCCGGGGTCATCAGGGCCATTGGACTTTGCCTCCTACATCGGGATTGGGGCCGAGGAAAATTCTCAGGGGGTTCTCCCCATATGGAGAGATATTATCTCAATTCGCCGGGGCGGGGATAATAATTTTCGCCAGGATGCACCCGGGTTGCCTTTAGGAAGGATTTGTCACGCCAAGGCGCTAAGGCTCGATGCCGTATTTTTCCAGGCGATAAATCAGGGTGGGCCTGGAGATGCCCAGGAACCTGGCGGCCCGGGTCCGGTTGCCGTGGCTCAGCTCCAGGGCCTGAATGATCAAGCCTTTGATCAATTCATCCAGGTTCAGACCCGCGGCGGGAAGTTTCATACCCTGTTCAACCACGACCTTAAGGCCGTTCTTCGGCTGATTAAGGCCCAAAAAGGTGAGGTGGGCCGGTTGGATTTCTTTGCCGTCTTCCATCAGGATCACCCGCTCAATGGCATTCCTGAGCTCTCGGACGTTGCCCCGCCAGGGGTAATCCAGCAACAGTTGCCGGGCGGCCGGGGAGATGCCGCGGAAATTTTTGCCGAATTTTTCATTGAAGCCGTTCATGAAGAACAGGGACAGCGGCATGATGTCAACCTGGCGCTCCCTCAGGGGCGGGATGGTGATTTTGGCTACGTTTAAGCGGTAATAGAGATCCTCGCGAAAGCTCCCGGCCCGGCAGGCCGACTCCAGACTCTTGTTGGTGGCGGCGATGATGCGGATGTCCACTTTTCTTTTTTGGGTGCCTCCCACCGGAAAGAATTCCTTTTCTTCGAGGAAGCGGAGCAGCTTCACCTGGGAAGACGCTAAGAGTTCGCTGATTTCGTCCAGGAGCAAGGTCCCGCCCTCGGCCATTTCCAGCTTGCCCTTCTTGCCTTCCTGGAGGCCGCCGGTGAAAGTGCCCCGTTCGTAGCCGAACAATTCGCTTTCCACCAGGTCCTTACTGATGGCCCCGCAATTGATGACCACAAAAGGCTTATTGAACCGAGCGCTGCGGCTTTGGATGGTCCTGGCGATCACTTCCTTGCCGACCCCGGTCTCCCCTTCGATGAGCACCGTGGTGTCGTAGCTTTTGGCCACCTTGTTGGCAAACTCGATGGCGCGCTTGATGGCCGGGCTTTCGCCGATAATATTACCGACATTGAATTCCTTGAGGTAATTCTTGCGCAGTTCCTCGACTTCCTTTTTGAGCTTCAGATTCTCCAGGGCCTTTTCGACGATGATTTCCAGCTCCTCAATTTCCAGGGGCTTCACCAGGTAATCATAGGCCCCCATTTTCATGGAGGTGATGACGGTTTTGACATCTTCATAGGCCGTCATCATGATCACCAGCAGGTCGCGCTCCAGGGCCTTTATCTGTTTCAGCGTCTCTATGCCGTCCTGGCCGGGCAGGCGGACATCGAGGAGCACCAGGTCCACCGAATTCCCCCGGAGCAGCTCAATGGCATCCTCTCCCCTCCCCACCACCAGGGTGTCGTACCTTTCGGAAAGGACATTCTTAAGAGAATTCTGGAGCAGCTTGTCGTCGTCGACAATCATGATCTTATAGCGGTACATCTAGTCCCCCGGGTGGATGCAGCGGAAAACTCAAAATGAAGGTGGTTCCCCGGTTCTCCTCGCTGACCACGTCAATGGCGGCGTGGTGCTGATCCAGGATCTTGTGCACAATGGACAGGCCCAGCCCGGTTCCTTCCGGCTTGGTGGTGAAAAAGGGATCGAAGATCTTGGAGAGGTTGGCCGCTGGGATGCCGCCGCCGGTGTCCATAATATGCAGGGCCAGGTGCCGGCGCCGTTTTTTCTGATCTTTGCCGATGCTGCTCTTGATCTTGAGGCTGCCGCCGTCGGACATGGCCTCCAGCCCATTGAGCAACAGATTGACAAAGACCTGCTGAATCTGATGCTCGTCAAACACGACCTCGGGGAGGTCCTCCGCCAGGTCCAGTTTGACCTCGATTTTCTTCTTCCTGAGCTGGGAATCCAGCAAAGAAATGGAATTCCGCAAAACCCGGGCAATGGAATCCCTCTTGAGCGCCGGGGTTGAGGGCTTGGCAAAATCGAGCATCCCTTTGACCAGGCTTTTGATCCGGTCGATGCCTTCCAAGGTGTCGGAGACCATGTTTTTGGCGGCAACTCCCAGGGGCAATTTCTTTGAAAGCATCTGGACATTTAAGCTAATGCTGGCCAGGGGATTCCGGATTTCGTGGGCGATGCCCGCCGAGAGCTGGCCGATGGAGGTCAGCCGATCCATCCGCCGGATCAACTCCTCGGTCCTCTTGTCCTCGGTCAGGTCCCGAACGATGAAGATCACGCCGATCAGGCTCTCTTGATGGTCCCGCAGCCAGGAAGAGGTGATGCCTAAGGTAAGCTGGCTGCCGTCTTTTCGAATTTTGCGAATCTCCTGGTAATCAATCAGAGTGTTGTGATTGATGGCCAGATCAACAATTTTGATTATTTCTTCGCCAAAAACCTCAGCGGCCTTTTGGCCGAGAACATTCTTTCTTTTCAGGCGAAATAATTCCTCCGTCCTTCTATTGATGGAGGTGATTTCCTTTTTCATGTTGATGGCAATGACGCTGTTCGGGGAACTCTCGAGAATATTCTCCCGGAAGTTTCGTTCAGTCATGACCTGGCCATAGAGCCTGGCGTTTTTGATCAGGCTAGCGGTGTGCCCGGCGTAAATTACCAACAATTTCAAGTCGTCCTCGGAAAAGGCCGCCTTATTGACGCTATCGACGTTCAGAACACCCAAGACCTTGTTCTCACTGATCAGGGGTGCGGCCAACTCTGACTTGACCTCTTTGATGGCCTCCACGTAGCGCGGTTCCTGAGTTACGTCCCGCACCAACAGCGGCACCCCGTTGGCCGCGACCCAGCCGGCAATGCCCTCCCCCACTTTCATTTTAAACCTGGCGGTATCCAGCCCTTCATAGCCGATCTGGGAAGCGACGCGCAGGTGCTTGTTGTCGTTATCCAACAGGAGCAGGGCGCAACTGGTGGCCTTGGTGATTTTCATGGCGCTGGCGCTGATGACGCCGAGAAGCTTTTTGAGGTTAATGGTGGAACTGGTTTTCCGGCTGATTTCCTGGAGGGCCAGCAATTGCTGGATCTTTCTTTGATTCTGTTCCTGCAGCCGGGCATTTTCGATGATAATGCTGGCCTGGTTGGCAAAGGTGGAGAAGGAATCGATGTCCTTCTTGGTCAGGGTCAATTTCTGGTCGCGGCGATCCGCCACGATCAGCCCGATGGTATCTTGCTTGATTTTCAGAGGCACGGTGATGGTGGCCACCCGCTTCATGTTGCGGCTGACCTTGAGGTCCAGGGGGGTGGCCCGGGGATCGTTCAGCATATCCGGGGAATAGATGGTTTTGCCGTAGCGGGCCACCTTGGTGTCCAGGCAGTCGTGGTCCGCCAGGCGATAAGGTTTGGTCAGGGCGCGTTCCGATTCCTCCGGATTGAAGCCGATCAGGTACTTGCATTCCAACAGGCCCTTGTCCTTGTCGATGAGAAAGATGCCGACCCTGATGAAGGCGAAAACCTGGGCAGTCTCTTTGACGATACAAGTCAGGATTTTGTCCAGAGAAATGGGACGGGTCAGCAGACTGCTGATTTTATGAATCGAAGACAGGAGCCTTTCTTTGGTCTTTAATTCACTCAGATAATGAGTCGCGCTCTGTTTCTTGGACATGGCGTCACCTGCAAGTCCCGCCGTTAGATTTACGCCCCAGGCAAAAACTTAATGAAATTATTATAAAATAAATTCCATATAACCTCAACAGCTTGCCGGAAGCGCCTGGCCGGCGGTGGCAGCCGCCGGGAGCACTGTCTGATATGCTACAGAGGTGAAGCGAATCCTCTGACTCGCCTAACCTGCGGTAATCTCTGCCTTTATCACTCACCTTGGTGGCTGGTCGGCGCCCGGGGAAAAAAATGCAGCATTTGCTAGATCCTCCTTTTAGCCCCTCCTTTCTTTAGGCAGCTATTTAAGTTTGCATTTCAGCCTATTAGCTCAAGAGGCAAATGCTGGTACAGCCCTTGCATTGGTTATTCAAGTCTAGCGCAATGGGCTGATTTAAACCTAACCGCCCCATGGGGCTGAGGCACCTCGCCGGGCAGACGCGAGAGGAAAATTATGAGAGAAGTAATGGTGTTGGGTGTGGGCATGACCAAGTTTGGGCCGTCCGATTTAAGTCTCCAGGAACTTTTCGCCAACGCGTCCCTGGAGGCCATTCAGGAATCCAATCTAACCTCGAAGGACATTCAGGCCCTGGTCATCGGCAATGTTCTGGGCGATTTTGCCGAAGGGCAGATGAATCTCGCCCCTTTGCTGGCTGACGAGATCGGCTTGGGCCCCAACGTCCCGGCCACCCGGGTGGAAGGCGGCTGTGCCTCGGCTTCGGTGGCCTTTCGGGATGCCTTTATCCTGGTGGCCTCCGGGTTCTATGACGTGGTGATTGCCGGGGGGGTGGAAAAATTCACCCATATGGGCACCGCGCAGGTGGCCGGCGCCCTGGCCATGATCGAAGACAGCCACTATGAGGAATTCACCGGCCTGACCTTTCCGGGGGTCTTTGCCATGCTGGCCCACCAGTATGCGGACAAGTACGGCATTCCCCTGGCGGTTCTCAAGGAGCGCATGGCACGGGTGGCCGTTAAGAACCATCACCACGGCACCATGAATCCTCTGGCCCAATTTCAAAAAGAAATCACGGTGGAGAAGGTGCTCAACAGTCCCATGGTTTGTGACCCGCTCCAGGTCCTTGACTGTTGTCCCATTTCCGACGGCGCCGCGGCCGTGGTTTTGGCCAGCCGGGAGATTGCCGAGAAGATGGTGGCCAAACCCATTAAAGTTTTGGGAGTGGGCCAAGGCAACGGCCGGCCCTATTCCCGGCAGAAGGACTTCACGGTGATGCGGGCGCGCCTGGCCTCCTCCTCCCAGGCTTACAAGATGGCGGGGATTGAACCCAGGCATGTGGACGTGGTGGAGTTGCACGATTGCTTCACCATTGCCGAAATTGTCGCCAGCGAATGCCTGGGGTTGGTCGAATTCGGCAAAGGCAGCCTGGCCGCGGAACTGGGCGAAACCAGCCTGGGCGGCAGAATCCCCATCAATCCTTCCGGCGGCCTCAAGTCCAAGGGCCATCCGGTGGGGGCCACGGGTTGCGCCCAGATCTATGAGATTACCAAACAACTCCGGGAGGAGTGCGGGCCCCGGCAGGTGGATGGGGCCCGGATCGGCATGACGGATACCTTGGGGGGCACCGGCACCGTGGTGGTGAATATCCTCCTCGGCCGCTGACGATAGGGAGATGCCATGTACAAGTTGACGCACCTTCAGTACTTCGCGGCCTTGAAGGAAAATATTCTCAAAGGCTTAAAGTGTCTCGACTGCGGGACTATCACCGTGCCTCCCAAGGCCGTCTGCGACGAGTGCGGCTCCACCAACCAGGAAATCACCCAACTTTCCGGGGACGGCACCATCAAGACTTTCACGGTGATCCGGGTGGCGCCCGAAGGCTTCAAAGCCCCCTACGTCGTGGTCCTGACCCAGCTCAGGGAGGGCCCCTGGCTGACGGGCCTGCTGAATAGCAGCGCCCCGGAGAGCGCCACCATGGAGCTGATCGGCAAAAAAGTGAAGCTGGGCCATCAGGTGGTGCAGCATATGAAACATACGGCCGGCGAGGGGGTGGTCCCCCTCTTTGCGCTCGTTGACTGAATTTTTTAAGGGTCGAGAAGGTTTTTCGCTACATATCTGCCGGGGACATCCGTAAGCGAGAGGAGCGAGTAGGAGATGCAAGTGAAAACCATCGGCGTCGTGGGCGCCGGGCAGATGGGCAACGGCATCGCCCAGGTGGCCGCCATGAGCGGTCTGGCGGTGATCATGAGCGACATCAAAGAGGAATTTGTCCAGCGGGGCTTCCAGACCATCACCAAGATCCTGGGCAAAAATGTCGAAAAGGGCAAGATGAGCCCCGCGGACCAGGACGCGGTTCTCGGCCGCATCAAGACCACCGTAAATCTCAAGGATATGGCGGCGGCGGAGGTGGTGATCGAGGCGGCGACGGAAAACGAGCCGTTAAAGTTTCAGATCTTCCGTGAGCTGGATGCCATCTGCGCTCCCCAGGCGATTCTGGCCAGCAATACCTCCTCCATTCCCATCGGCCGCATTGCCGCACAGACCAAGAGACCGGACCAGGTCATCGGCATGCACTTCATGAACCCGGTGCCAGTGATGCAACTGGTGGAGTTGATCCGGGCCCTGACCACCTCGGATGAGACCTTTGCGCTGACCCGGGACCTCTGCGTCAAGTTCGGCAAAACTCCGGCGGAAGCCAGCGATTATCCCGGTTTCCTCATCAACCGCATCCTCATGCCCATGATCAATGAGGCGGTCTATTGCCTCTATCAAGGGGTGGGCACCCGGGAAAACATCGACACGGTAATGCGTCTCGGGGCCAACCATCCCATGGGCCCGCTGGCGTTGGCGGACCTCATCGGTCTGGATACCTGCCTGGCCATCATGGAGACTCTATTTAGCGGTTTTTGCGATTCCAAATACCGGCCCTGTCCGCTGCTTAGAAAATATGTAGAGGCGGGCTGGCTCGGGCGTAAAACGGGACGTGGCTTCTACGAATACCGCTAGCACATAAATGAAAGACAAAAAAGTAGGCCATGTAAACTTTGAATTGACATAAGAGCACAAACCTATATAGGATACGCGTGCAAACTTCATGGCCGCGAACCTCTGGGCTCAACTGCTGCTTCGGATAAAACCAAAACCCGTGAGATCTAAAGGGCAACCTTTCCAGGTTTGGTTGGCGCCAAATATGACAAGAAGTTCGCTTCCCATCAACAAGTTCAGCTTTTCTTGGAACATTTTCATCCTCAAAGCAAATCTACGGCGCAAGTTTGATAACGGTTTACTGATAACTTTTAATGAGTTGGCCGGATGGCGCGTATTGCCTTTGGCCTTCGACTCAATGCGGTCCACCTAAGCGTTGGGGATTTCTATTTTTTGTCGGGGCGGGGTTGCCTCTCCCCTTGAATAGCGGTTTCAAACCAGGGAGAGAGAGCCCGCCCCGCTTCAGCCTGCGCCTGGGCCCGGCACGCCGTGCCCTTACAGCAAAATTAATGGTTCGACGGCAGCTTGGTATAAGGGTAAATTGCAGCGATTTCCGTTTCGAATGGATCTGGCGAAAAACAGCGTAGTGTTCGGTATAAGGCATTCTAACCATTAGCAGTTCCAAAAGGAGAGGAGGGACTATGGCGAAAGAGGATTATTTTAAATGGGCAGAGTCCGTTCTGGACCCGTCAAAAA
>Ga0315282_10001805_pt1 | contig 39992 bp, 26 predicted proteins | sample YL17G07_20_MG_FD_203693 | JGI IMG/M metagenome (GOLD analysis project Ga0315282, IMG submission 203693) | Sediment microbial communities from Yellowstone Lake, YNP, Wyoming, USA - YL17G07_20 | ecosystem: Environmental > Aquatic > Freshwater > Lake > Sediment | place: USA: Wyoming | collected...
ACCAAGGCCAGCAGGCCTATGAAAAGCAGTACCAGCAGCGAACACTCCAGATGCTCGTCAAACGTGCCAAACAAATGGGCTATGCGATGGTCGATCTCCGCTCCGGCGAGGTAGTTTCTTAGGAGCGAAGCGAAGCAATCTTTCATGCTGGGAGTTGAGATTGCCTCGTCGCTGGGCTCCTCGCAACTACATAGATGGCCCTGCCGAGCGACTTTGCGATTGGCCGGGGCTATTCACGTTGACGTGGAATCGTCTGTTCGCCTAATGTGCGGCTTTACTTCTTGGTCGCAGCGGTCACCATACCTTTCATGGCGGCAATCTTGACGTGCGCGGGCTGGCCGTCGCTGTTGAGCTCTTTGTACAAGGCTATCGCCTCGGACTTCTCGCCGTCGGCCAGCAACTGCTCGGCACAGATCAGGCGGGCGTCGGCTACAGGTATCTTCATGTTGGCAGGTGTCTTCTTCGCGAACTTGCTCAGTTCCCTGGCCGCCGCCGACGTGCCGATCAGGCCCAGCGATTGGGCCGCGGCCCGGGCGACCTGGATGTCGGAGTCGCCCAGAAGCTTCGAGATGGCCTCGATGCTCTTGGTGTCGCGGCGTTTGCCCAGCGAACCGATAATGCCCGACTTGAGCTTGCTGCTGACCTTGGGCAGCGCGTCCCGCATCGCCTCGACTGCCTTCTCGTCCGGAATGCGTTCCAGTGCGTAGCGTGCGATGTGCGAGGTGTCCTCGACCGGCAGGAGAGCGGCGAGGGCCTTGATGGACTGGGTCGTGCCCACGACCCTCAGCTTGCGGCACACGTAGTCCTGTGCGGATCGTGAGATGCCGCCGGCCAGTGCGTCCACCAGCCGCTTTTCCATCGCCTTGCGTGCTGCGGCATCGCCGTGCGTAGCGATGATCGCCTGATCGATCGGATTCAAGGCCGCGCGGTCTGCGCCCCAGTCATAAGTCTTGAGCGTGTTAAATGCGTTATCTACTGCGGCGGAATCCGTCTGGGCAACGGCCTTGGCGGCGGCTAGCGCAGCCGCGCCAAATGCCAGCGTCACTCTCGTACTCTCTTTACTCATCATCGTTAAGTCTCCTTGTCGAAGCCATCGTTTTCTCAAAGCACCCAGGGCTCTCTTCTTGCAACGTCGACAAGGCGATTGGCTTCGTCGTCGTTAATGAACTGCTGCTTGGCCGTATCCCATTTCAGCGACCGTTCCAGTTCGTAGGCAACGAGGAACAGGTGGCACACGGTTGCGGTGTGGACCGCGTATTCGATGTCACGGAATGGCCTGTTGCGCGTCTTGACGCAGTCGATGAAGTCGCCGTAGATGCCGCCGCTTCCGGCGTAACCCGGAACCGGCTTCGAGGGGCCCTGCTCATTCGTGCCCTCCACGTCCAGGTTGCCTCGGCCCGGGTAATTGTGGTGAAGCAGCTTGCCGTTCGGGTAGCGGCAGGTCGCAAACTTCTTGCCGTCTTCGTTGTGGAAGATCACTTCCTCGGGTTCCAGCTCCCGGACATCGATGGCGAAAGTTGCGCCGCCGAAATGATGGGCGCCCCAGTCGGTCAGGCCGCCGCCGGAGTAATCCTTGAACGACCGCCAGCTTGTGCCGTCGATGTTGTAACTGCCGCTGCACCGGTGGGGATGGTACGGCGCCCAGGGGGCGGGACCCAGCCACATGTTCCAGTCGAAGCCGTCGGGGACGGGTTCCCCTGGCTTGTTGCAGTCCGTCGGAAACGGACCCACGTTCACGTTGATCGACTTGACTATCCCCTTGCTCCCGCTCCAGCAGGCGTCGACTGTCTTCCTGTAGTCTTCGAGCACGCGCTGGCTGCCGCCGGAAACGACCCGATTATAGCGCCGGGCGGCATTGATCATCAGCTTGCCTTCACGGAGCGTTCTGGTCTCGGGCTTCTGGCAGTAAATGTCCTTTCCGTTGCGGCAGGCCTCGATCACGACGATCGCGTGCCAGTGATCCGGCGTTGCGCAATGCACAGCGTCGATGTCACCACGTGCCATGATTTCGCGGAAGTCGTTGTAGGCTTTGCAGTCCTTGTTGCCATACTTCTCGTTCACGTGGTTCATTCTGCCGTCACGAACATCCCTCTTTACGTCGCACACGGCAACGTACTGGACATCGTTCCGACCGAGGAATGAATCCAGGTCGCCCCCGCCCATGTTGCCCAAGCCGATGCCGGCCATCACGATGCGGTTGCTCGGCGCGACCTTGCCGTCGTTGCCCATCGCAGACGCCGGAATCAGGTAGGGCAGTGCCACCGATGCCGCCGTCGCTTTCAGAAATGCTCTTCGACCCAGGGACGTGCCCCGGTCCTTCGCTGGTTTGCTATTGCTGTTTGTCACGTGTTGATCCTTTCCTGGGGTCAGTGTGGATGGTTGCTTTACGTCACATCGATTCTGAATCTCACGTGCATGGTCCGACATTCCCATCTACAGGTCGTGAAACACAACTGTCTCCATACGTCACCAACAGTCCTACGAGATACCAGGGCGGTCCCGGCTGTCGCGGGAATTCGACCTGCGCCCGGGCGACACCGAATCGACTCTATGCGACGGCCTCCTTTGTGTCAACAGCTTTGCCCGGCGCCTGGAGCAGTAGCGCCATCTCCCGGCAGCCCCGGATGCGATGGAATTGTCTCTCGCCCTCCGGCAGTACCGCAACCATGCGGCGGAAATGGCCGAGTGTCAACCAGCGTGACTGTTGGCCTACCGCCTACCGCCTACCGCCTCGACCTCACCACCGATTGCGACACCAGCTCGGTGAAGTCGCTCGTGTCCTCATGTTTTTTGGTGCTCTCTGACACAGGGACGCTTAGAGGCTCTCTCCCACAATTTCGAAGTATGCCTGCGGGTGCTTACAGACCGGGCACATCGTCAGGGCCTTTTCCCCCTCGTAGACAAACCCGCAATTGCGGCAGCGCCATTTCACTCGCTGGGGTCTTGCGAAGACCCGGCCGGACTGGAAGTCCTCCAGCAGCTTCTTGTACCGCTCTTCATGTTCCTTCTCGATCTTCGCCAGGCCTTCGAACAAACGAGCGATCTCCTCGAAACCCTCCTGCCTCGCGGTCTTCGCCATCCCAGGATACATCTTGGTCCACTCGTAGTTCTCGCCTCCGGCGGCCTCTTGCAGGTTCGCCGCCGTGTCCCCGATGCCCTCCAGCAGCTTCAGGTGCAGCTTGGCGTGCTCCTTCTCCTGGTCGGCCGTCTCCAGGAAGATCGCCGCAATCTGCTCATATCCCTCCTTCTTCGCTGCGGAGGCGAAATACGTGTACTTGTTGCGGGCCTGCGACTCGCCTGCAAACGCCTGCTTGAGATTCTGCTCCGTCTTGCTGCCTTTCAGTTCAGCCATAGTCTTCTCCTATTCGCTCTTGTCAGGTTCGTTCATGCCACATTGACCGTTCACTTATCGAGGGGACCGACCTGCTCCTCGATTAACTGCTTCTCTCCGGCACTGATGGCGCGGCGGTCCCAGGCGCCGATGGCCCAGCCCTTGAGCTGCTGCTTTTGCTGCGGCGTCGGGTCTGGCGGCAGCCGGAAGGAGCCCTCGCGCATCTGGCGGAAGGTCTCCCCGGAGATCTGGCCGCCGCGGTAGGCTTCATTGATCATGTCGGTGCGCTTGGACAGATCGTTGACGCCATCGAGCGTCCTGGCCAGCTCGGCCGTCTTGATGCTGCGGAACGCCTTGCCGGGTCCTTTTTCCATCGCTTCGAAGTAGTGGGCCATGTTCTCGACGACTTTCTGCGGGGTCAGCTTGGTGCCGCCGGACAGATTGCCCAGTTGTTCGAGCATGTGCTCGGCCTGCTTGGGGGAGATGGCGCCCTTGTCCACCTGCTTGAAGATGTCGATGGCCTTCTCGAGCTGGGGCGGCACCTGGGCGCCGTAGAGGGCGGCGCGTTTGGACACGATATTGTCCCACTGCTTGGTGGCCTGGCGCATGCCCTCAGCGGTATCCCGGGAATACTTGGCCGAGTCCTGGCCGGCTTGGGCCGCCTGGTGGAACCAGTGCTCTGATTTCGTGATCATGGTGTCGCGAATGTCCTCCGGCCGGGCCACTGGCGGAGTGATGTCGTTGTTGAGCCAATCATCGATGTGCACGTCTGGGCCGGTGTTGTAGGCCTCGCGGTGCCATTTCGAGGTGACCATCTGGTCCGTGTCGTCGGCGAACTGATTGACGGCCCGGGCCCGCTCGGCCGCATCGCCCGGCGGAAGCTGGCCGCCATGACAACGCTTGTACAGCTCTTCCTGATAGATGGGTCCGGAGATGTCATGGTGAACGTCCAGCGTGACCGTACGGCCATCCTTCGTCTGGCCGGTGATCTGGTAGGTGACATCGCGGTCCCGGCCGTACTTGCGAAACTCCGCGTCAATGTATCCCGGTTCACCGGGACGAGGGCCTTTCTTGTTGGTGGGGTTCCAGACCGAGACCTCGATGCTATCCGGGTCCAGGCCGTGCTCCCGGGCGTACTGGCGCACGTCCTCCGAATGCTGGATGCGGGTCATGGTGGGCGCATCGGCATCGCGGTAGATTCTCTTGATGGTCTCATTGGCCTTCTTGCGGACTTCGTCCGGCACCTCGGCGCTGTTCATGAGGGATTGTGCGGTCTTGTCCTGCTGCAAGCGGATGACGACATTTTCCATTTCTGCGTCGCCGGCCTGGCGGCCCTTTCCCACCAGATCGTCCAACTCCTTGATGGTCTGGCGGGAGGTATCTTTCGCCTTTTCGAGCTGTCGCAGGTCCTCGATACCTTCGGCCGTCTGCCGATAGCCGTTTCTGGCGGCCTCGACGACATCGTCGGCGTTGCGCCCGAAGACACTGCGCTCCTTGGTGAGGAAATTGACGGCGTCGTCGGTGAACTGATCGAACTTTTCGACATCGGCGCCGATCCGGCGGAGCAGACTGTTCTTCATCTCGCCGCCCATTTCCGCCGTGGCGGCGAGGAACTCCGCGACGGCTTCCTGGGCGCGAGGCGAGCGCTTCAGCGCTTCTTCGAGGGCCGCCGGTCCCGCCGCACAGGCGGCGCGGAAGAAACGCTCCCAGCCCGAGAGCTCCTCGCCCGAGAGCGATTCGCCGGTGACCGCGGCGATGAGGTCAAGGGCCTCGCCGGTATAGGGCAGGGCTTCCAGGATGTCCTGGGTGATCTTCTGATTGGCCTGGATCTCCGTGATGATGGCCTCGGCCTGCAACTGCGAGGCCTCGTCGTACTTGCTCAGGGCCTCGGCGCGCAGGCGCATGCCCTCGACGACCGTGGCGGGGTCTTCCGTCGCCAGCAGGCGGAGCCAGTAGACCTCCGTGAGCTCCTTCATCTTTTCGCGCCAGGCCTCCAACTGCCGTGGATCGGTCGGCGGATCGTTCGCGGCGAGACCAAGAGATTGCAGGAAGCCGGGCAGCTTGCCATCCGTCGGATCGAGACGCTCGCAACGCTTGAGCAGCAGTTCCTTGTACTTCAGGAGCAGCTCGTCCATGGTCTGGCCTTTGATGGTACGCCCGAAGTTGCGGCGCCAGTATCCGGCCAGCAGCTTCGCTTCCAGGGCCCGGAATTCGGGGCTGTTCGGGCCCTTGCGGAGGACTTTCGCGAACTCCTCTTTGGTCAGCCATTCGGGCAGCCTGAAGTTGATGCCGATCTTCGGCCGGTTCGGGCAATACCAGTCGTTGCGCTGACGATTCACGACAAAACCTGTCGCGTACTTCGGCTGACCGCCGGAGGAGGGCTGCGCCGTCGTCGGCGATGTTCGGGGAGCTGCGGCCACTCCCGGAGGCGGTGTGACATCGTTCTCCTCCGGAAGGTCCGCCGGACGGGCCCGGCCCGCGTCGGCGCCTGGTGATGCACCGGCGTCCTGCTCTGCCTCCGCAACTTGCGGAGCCGGCGGGTCCGGCTCATCCTGGACGAACGGGTTTTGCCTGGGACCCGGGCCGGCTTGAGATCCACCCGTCGCATCGGCGTCGGGATCTGAAGTGCTGCCCTGGTCCTCCTGTTTCTCTTTTTGGGGCTGTGCCGTGCAATTGACGGTCACCGCCTGCGTCTGCCGGGCCCCCGCGGCATCGATGACCACCGTCTCAATCTGGCATCGGCCGAAGGGCAGTTCGATGCGCCCACTCCACACGTCGCCGGCGGGTTTGAGTCCGAGCCACGGTCCGCGGTTGATCCGCACGCAACTCTGAACGACCTGTGAGGCGGAAACGAGCACGCGGGTCTCTTCCACGTCAATCGCGGCGCCGTCGGTTGGACTGACGATCCTGCATTGCGGCCGTACGGCCTCGACCTTGACTGTGCGAGTTTCTTCCGCCTGCAGGCCGCCCGAATCGGTGACTCTGAAGCGCAGCGAGTGTGCACCGGGCTGCAGATGCGCGATGCCCCCAAAGCCGTCGGAGGTGCGGTACAGGGGCTTGCCCATGCCGCCATCAACATAGATGTCCACTCCGATGACGCCGGCCTCATCCGTGCCGGTCGCCAGCAGGCTCACCGTCCCGTTGGCCGTGGTCAGATCCCGTTCCGGCTTGACCACCGTCAACACCGGCGGCGCATCATCGCCGGGCACCGCCACACCCACGATCGCGGCATTATTCTTGCGGTTGCCTTCCCCGACGAGATTGTCCGGATCGGCCACCACACGCAGGCTGTGGTTACCCGGCGCCGCAGGCCAGATGAACTCGAAGGGCGCATCGGTCATCATGCCCGGAGAGGCGATGGTCTGACGCATCAGCTCCTTGCCCTCGGTCCCCGGAATGGCCAGGAACAGGGCCACCTCCAGTCGTTCGCCCGACCCGGCGCCGAGGTTGCGAACCGTCCCGGAGATGCGGATCGGCGAGCCCGGCTTGAGGTTGTCTCTGGGTGTCAGGTCCAAATCGTCCGAGGAGATGCTGTAGTCCGGGCCGTCCGTGGTGAAGTCCTTGTCGTTCTCGAAGAGTCGCTTCACCGCGTCCTGGCGTGACGTGCCGGTCACGTACGTATCGACGGCCAGCAGGCGAGTCTTCAACTGGAAGTCGCTGGAGATGGCGTAGTGGGCGAAGTTGCGGAACTGGGAGTTGATCTCGATCCGATTCTCGCCGCCCCAGCTCAGCGCCGTGGGGGCCAGGGGAAAGCGGTAGTTGCCTTCCGGAATGGTCTGCTTCAATTGTCCGACGAGCTTGCCATTGACGACCAGGTCCACATCGTGCGGCTCGTATTGCGACCGATGCTGGGGAATGGCGAAATTCATCTCCAGCCAGGCATCGAGCAGGTTCGTGACCTGCCAGCGGCCGTCCTGCAGAATGGACGAGTGGTCGATCTCGCCGTCGAGTCCCACGTCGGCCTGCGCGAAGTCCACCTCCCCATCGCCATCCGTGTCACGGCCGAACCACTGTGTCCGATTCAACTCGTCCGTCACCGTCCAGCGGTCGGGCTTGCCGTCGCGATTCGTGTCCTGCGGATCGCTCCGCGCGGTCCAATCTACCGTAGAGGCGCTGAGATACTGACCCACCAGCCGGCGGGCGGCACGCCGGGCGGCGTCAATGTCTCCGGGCTCGCCCGTGACGGGATCGAGGCCCGCCATCATGTCGAGGCGGAAGACCTGCTCGCCGGGCTTGAGTTTGCCTTCGTAACGGATGGATGTCGTCTTGCCGATGGATGCGGCGCGGATTTCGTCCGTGCAGCCGGTGAATCCCTCGCGCACGCGGGGGTACACGTCGAACCGCATCCGCTGCCCCGCCTGAATCATGCCGTGCTTGACCTCCGGGGAAACGCGGACGCCATCCTGCGCGGTGCTGACATCCAGGTCGGTCAGGGTATCGCCCTTGTTGACCAGCTCGTACGTCCGCCCGAGTCCGTCCTGGCCCGCTCCGGTGACATCAACCCACTCCAGATCGACCTTCGGCAGCTTGACAACGACCTCCACCTGGGCCTGGTCGGAGCAGCCGTCCTCCGACTCGATGTAGATGGGCAGCTCGTGATGTTCCTTGACCACGTCCTGGGCACTGAGGCCGAGGGTGAAGGTTCGCTGCTCGCCCGGCGCCAGCTCGACCGGCCGGCTCTTTTCACCATCGCCGATGAAGGCCGCCAGCAGATTGCTGTTTTGCGGAAGGTCGCAGCGCAGACGCACGACTCGTTTCTCCTGGGCGTGATTGCGGACGGCGACCGGAATCCTCTGGTCGTAGTCGCGCTGGATGGTTCCGCCGTAGCGGGACTGCGTGAACGCCAGGCCCTTGACTCGCGTGACCTCACGAATGGGGCCCGGCTCGGTCCCGCCGAGAGGCTGAAACTCGTACAGCTTCCCCGCTTCGAGGTCGGCGATGCGCACGTGACGAGTGCGGGCATTCTGACCGACAACTTCGGTCCAGGGCGCATCCGTCTTCCCATCCCCCTTGAGCCGATACCGGACCCTGGCCGATCCGAACTGCCCGCCATCCCAGGAGATCGTGACGTCATTGCCTGTGACGACCGCTCCTTCGGCGGGCAGCAGGTTGAAATAACCGGAGACTTGGACCTTTCGGGTGGCGGTCTCCCGCTTGCCGGAGGCGTCCAATGCCGCCGCCGTCAAAGTGCATGTGCCCCCGGCCAGCGGCTGCCAGGGAACGTCAAATTCGTAGGGCGCCGTGTAATCGGCGCCGATGGAACGCCCGTTGACCTGCAAGTCCACCTGCCGGAGGGCCTTTCCTTCATAGCTCAGCGCCGTCACTCGGACGGGAACCTCTCGATCGATCAGCTCTCCTTCGCCGGGTGTGGCGATCAGGACCCGCACGCCTTCCCGGACAGGCTGGCCCGTCGCCTGGACCCAGAATTCCCCGCGGGCGGAGACCGGGCCCGCTGCGCCCCAGGATGCCACGCGGTACAGACCCTGGGACGGGAATTCCAGGGTCAGGGACTGGCCCTGTCCGAGCGTCCCGTCGGGATTGCCGTCGGCATTGATGTCCAGAGAGACGGCAGACAGTGAAGAGACCCCCGGAACCGCCGCGAGAGCGAATGTGACTTTCGTCGGCCGAACGGGGTCCACGGTCCAGCTCACGGCGGGGGACAGAAGCGGCGCCCCCTTGGGGCCAACCATGACCCAATCGGGCTGGGCATTCTCCTTGTTGTTGCCCCATGCGGTGACGGTCAGCTCCAGTTCCATCGGCCCTTCGGCCGCAAAGTCGCGTCTCGTCGTGCTCCCGGCGTAGGCGTTGCACGGGAAGAAGACCTTTCCTGTCCGCATATCCGTGGCGGTGGTCGAGGTCTCGACTGGTCCGCCCACCAGGTACACGTATTCACCCTTGGCGGGGATACTCACGCGGAAGCGTTCCACGTCTCCCATCTGCTCGATGCCGCAGGGCCGGGCCTCGCCCGCCTTCAGCAGCAGCGCCGGGCTCTTCGCGGGATCTGCCGTCTCCCCCGGCACCGCCCGGTACAGCGTCGGCCTGAGAGCATAGTCCCAGGCGGCCTCCGCCGTATTGCCCCACGCGCCCACCTGGAGACCATACACGCCCGGCACGACATCCCAGTTGACCTGGCCTTGTGTGCTCTGGTACGCGTTCACGGTCCCGAGCGTTTTGCCGGCGGCGTTGTGGAGCGTCACGGTGAGCTGTGGCTGGGCCTCAAACCAGACATTGAGAATCCCGGGCTGGTCAACCACCAACTGGTACCAGTCCTGGTCGCCCGTCGGGCAAATGTTGTCCCGGATCATGGCCCCCAGCTCGGTCGGCGTGGCGGTCCTTTGACTGTCGTTATCCTGGAGACGCTCCATCTCCCCGGCCGGATCGAACCAGGTGCGCAATTCATACGGGAACGGAGACCACCCGTTGTTGCCCCACTTCGTCACTTCGAGGTACGCTGTCGTGGCCCGGGTAAAGGGATGGGTCGCGTGCGTGGAGCTGCCGGCATAGGAATTGGCGACTTTGAGAACATTGCCCTGACTGTCCAGGACCTGGGTCGTCAGCTCAATGGACCCCTGCTGGAACACGTGCAGGGTGCCTTGGGTGGGGATGAGGAGGGTGTAGGTATCCCGGTCGCCGGTCGGATCGATGGTGCCGTAGGTGTGGCCGTAGAGCGACAGGTTGCGGACGGCGGAAACGCGCGTGCCCGGGCGGCGGACGGGATCATCCACGCCGTCGTCCGCCATGAATAGAACACGAAAATCATACGGATCGAGCGAGCAGCCGTTGTTGCCCCATTTTGTCACGACAAGGCGATAGTCGCCCGCCGCCAATGGCCATTCCCCTGATCCGCCGGCGCCGGCATAGCAGTTCAGGACGCCACATTCCTTCTCATTCTTGTCGACAATAGATACTGTGCGCTCGATGCTTGGCGTGTTGGCGGATTCCAGCCGCAGAGTTCCCGGGCGGTCTAAACGGAGCGTGAAATGATCGGCGTCGCCCACGGGGAAGATGATTCCCCGCAGGTGCTGTCCAATCTGGATCGGCTTGGCCTCGGGGGCGGTATTGTTGGATTCGAGCGGGTCCGCCGCCGTTTCCGTGGTCAGACCCATAAGGATCTCGGCCGTAGAGGCAGCGTTCTTCCCCCACGCGGTCACCTGAACCCAATAGCGACCCGCCGGCAGGTCCCAGGCGCTCGTGGCAGGCTGGCCGCTGTACTTGCCCAGAGAGGCGACCGACTTTCCGGCCGAGTCGAAGGCGGTCGCCAATAGCGCCAGTGGCACGTTGTTGAAGCTCAGATGCACGCGTGCGGATTCCCGCAGGTTGATGGCAAACCAGTCTTCGTCGGTGGGCTTATCGATCTTGAGCGAGACAGACTGCCCCAAAGCCAGCGGCTGGGCATCTCCCTTAGAGTCGTTGGGCTGCATCTCCGCAACCACTCTCTGCGGGTCAAGCGCCACAGATATCCGCCCCCGGTCCGTCAGGCGGACCGACTGGAGTGCAGGCGCGTAGCCCTCGGCCTGGATGCGAACGACCGCCTCGGCCCGGCAGGTCACGGGAAGGGATTTGTCCTTCGTGATGGGGTTGACCGTGCCGAGGTGAAGATCGGAGAAGGTGGCGATGCCGCCGGCATCGGTCTTCAAGGAGGCGATCTTTGCCAGGGGATAGACCTCCCAGAGCTCGACTTCGGCGCCGGCCAGCGGTTTACCGCCCTCACCGGTGACCGCAATGGTGCACGATACGGATCGGGCAATGGCCCTGAGCTTGAGCTCCACCGGCTTCTGGGCCGCCTTGTGCTCAAAATCCTGCTCCAGCGTCGCATACCCCGGCGCCTCCACGGTCAGACGGTAGAGACCTTCAGAAACGGGAATCGTCGCGACATTCCCGGCTCCGTCTGTAGAGAACACGATGGGTCGCTGCAGAGCGGCGGAGACCCCCTTGGCGACCATGTGGATTCGCGCGCCTCCCACAGGCTCGCGGCTGATCTCTTCGACGAACTGGAGCCTCAGCGGCCAGAGCACTTCGGGAGCGAGGGAGACGACCCGTGGCGTCCGCTCGCCGTTCTTCAATTCGATGGTTTCGCGAAATTCCCGGTGGCCGGGCTGCCGAGTCCATAACTCGTATGTGCCGGCGGGAATGCCGTCGAAGGTCACCTTGCCGGTCTGATCGGAGACTGCCGTCCGGCCCCCCACGTGGACTGTGACATCCTCGATGGGTTTGGCATCCACGGCCGAGCGCACCTGGATCGTCAGAGGGCCCGGTATCTCCTGGGCCGCACGGACGGCCGGAGACATACCGAACAACATCAGCGTAAGCACAATTCGAGCAGGTTGAGAGCAGGAGCGGATACGCATGGTGCAACCCTTCGATTTCCAGGACTGTTCGTGCACGGTCAGCTACGGCCATCCGTGCACAGCCCCTCGTGACCAACTCTGTGTCGGCGTTTACGTCCGTACAAGCTAACGAGCAGGGACACTCCTGCCAAGCGAAATCAGTCCCCGGCGCCCATGGGCCGCGGGTGCCCATGCATCCACCAGACCCCAAGTCCCGCATCTTCCGCAGGCGCTTGCCTCACCACGGTCACTATGGTACGATGTTCAGATACGACGGAGGTCTTGGGGGACGCTGAACAGATCCTGAAACACGTTAGGAGCGTTGAGTGCATCCTTCCTGCGCGCACGTCCATTCCGTCGCACGGATACAGCGTCGTGGCCCAGTTCGCCTACTCGGACGCTTGGTACCCCGCCACGGACGGCCAAGACCGGTCGCTGGTTCTGGTCAATCCAAGCCAGGTCAGCCCGGGTCAATTGGGCCAGAAAAGCGAGTGGCGGGCCAGCTATCGTTGGGGCGGCTCCCCCGGGTCACCGGACGTGCCATAGGCTCTTATCGGGGCTTCGTCCCAGGTGGTTCTGCATGGCGGGGAGAGAACTGAACGATGCCCGCATCAAGAATAGTCCTCGCGCTCGTTCTCGAATTGTCCTCGGCGCGATCCCATCGTGTCGCGGCGTCGCGCCGCCTTGCGATGATGGCATTTCGCTAGAGAATCTCCCTCGACTGATTTGGTCTCTCAATATGGCCTGATGAGCTTTCCTGTGGTAGAATCGCTGCTGCACACGGGAATATAGTAGGGGAGTTCTTATGGGCCGGAATGATGAGCACGTCAGGCAAGAAGACGAGGATCCCTCTCGGACCCTGGATGCGGGCAAGCCGCTCTATGAGCTCGGCAGCCACATCGGCAGCTATAAGCTCCTGAGAATCCTGGGCGAGGGGGGCTTTGGGATCGTCTATCTGGCGGAGCAGCAACGGCCGATGAAACGCCAGGTGGCGCTGAAGATCATCAAGCCCGGCATGGATTCTACGCAGGTCATCCGACGCTTCGAGGCCGAGCGCCAGGCTCTGGCCTTGCTCGATCATCCCAATGTCGCCCATGTCTATGATGCCGGCACGACGGAAGCAGGCCGGCCGTACTTCGCGATGGAATACGTCAAGGGGATCCCCATCACGGAGTACTGCGACCGCCAGAAGCTTACTATCGAGGAGCGTCTGAAGCTCTTTATGCAGGTCTGTGAAGCCATCCAGCACGCTCACCAGAAAGGGATCATCCACCGCGATATCAAGCCCTCGAACATCCAGGTGTGCATTGAAGGCGAGCAGGCGGTTCCCAAGGTGATTGACTTCGGAGTGGCCAAGGCCCTGAGTCAGCCGTTGACCGAGCGGACGCTGGTGACTGAGCAGGGTCAGTTGATCGGCACGCCGGAGTATATCAGTCCCGAGCAGGCGGAGATGACGAACCAGGACATCGACACCCGCGCGGACATCTATTCGCTGGGGGTGCTCTTATATGAGCTGTTGACGGGAACCCTGCCTTTTGAGTCTCAGACGTTAAGGAAAGGCAGTCTTGAGCAGATGCGGGAGGTCATCCGCGAAGCCGTACCCAAGACTCCGAGTACTCGGGTCTCTAATCTTGATGCGGAGACGTCAACAAGAGTGGTCAAGAATTGCCAGAGCGATGCGGCCACGCTTCGACGCAAACTCCGTGGCGACCTGGACTGGATCACTCTCAAGGCGATGGAAAAGGACCGGATGCGGCGGTATCAAACGGCGCACGCCCTGGCCGAGGACATCGAGCGTCACCTGAACAACGAGCCGGTATTGGCCGGGCGGCCCGGCGCGCTCTACCGGTTCCAGAAGCTGGTGCGGCGAAACAAGGGGGTCTTTGCGGCCGCCGCTGTCGTGGCAGCGGTGCTGGTGCTTGGAGCGCTCGTGAGTACCTGGCAGGCGATTCGGGCAACGCAAGCCCAGCGAGCAGAGACTCGCTTGCGACAGGAGGCCGAAACCGCGCGCGCAGAGGAGGCCGCTCAGCGCCGGCAAGCGGAAGCGCTGGCCTACGCGTCCGACATGAGCCTCGCGCAGCAGGCGCTGGCTGCCAATGACCTCGGGCGGGCCAAGCGACTATTGGATGCCCACCGGGGCGAAGCCGACCTGCGAGGCTGGGAGTGGCGTTACCTGTGGCAGGAGTGCCGCAGCGATGCGCTCGGCGAGCTCTGTCGCTATCCGGACGCGGCCCACTCGGTGGCCTATTCCCCCGACGGCAAAACACTCGCGGTCGCCACTTCACGACTCGTCGAGATCTGGGATGTGCCCGGCCATCGGCGAATTCCGAACCTGGCACCGAACGGAAGCCATGCAGTGGCCTTCTCACCCCGAGGCAATCTGCTGGCGGCAGGCGTCGGGAATCAGGTCCGACTCTGGCGGACCGATACCTGGGATCTCGTCGACCCACTCACCCTGGGCGGTTACGTTTATGCTCTCAAGTTCTCGTCGGACGGAAGATGGTTGGCCGCCCTGAGCGATCCAGGCGAAGCCACGGTGTGGGCGGTGGACCAATGGACTGTCGTTCGTCGAATCCGGGGCCTCCGCCTAGAGTCTCCGATCCCATACGCAGGCAGGCTGGATTTTTCGCCTGACGGCAAGGCCTTGGTCATCGGCGACCACGCTCGCCGCCTGCAGGCAGTGGACCTCGCCACAGGGGATAGGATTTTCGACATCCCGGAGGCGCATCCAGAACGCATCACCGCCGTGGCTTGGTCGCCGAACGGTTCCCTCATCGCCAGCGGCAGCGGCTTCACAACCGGCACAATCCGACTTTCGGATGCTACCTCGGGGAGGCTGCTGGGTTACCTCGAGGGGCATACTTCCTGGATTGGCCAACTTGTCTTCTCGAACGACGGTACGTGGCTGTATTCGGCCAGCGGCGACCAGACCATCCGGATTTGGGATATGGAACAGCGCCGTTGTGTGGCCACCCTCCGGGGCAGCCAGGATGAGTTCTATGGACTGGCGCTTTCACCGGATGGCACCACGCTGGCGAGCGCGTGCAAGGACGGGGTCGTCTCCTTCTGGGATGCCCGCCCGCGCATAGAAGAAGAGCAGCCCAAATTGATCCCGTTGGGTCGATTCGCTCGGCCAGCCTTCGCTCCGGACAGCCGGGTACTGGCAGCGCCGCGCAACGGAACCGTCGGCCTGTTCGATCCGGCAGCGGCAAAAGAGATTCAGCAGCTCCCAGCGTTGGGTACGGACGTCCAGGGGGTCGTCTATTCGCCGGATGGGACGCTGTTGGTCAGCGGGGGTACGGGTGGGAAGATCCGCGTGTGGTCCTGTGGCGAGCACCGCCTGGTGCGCGAGTTGGATGATCACAAGGACCTGGTTCTTGGGCTTTACTTCCGGGCAGATGGCACGCGGCTGCTCTCTGTTGACACCAACGGTACGGCGATCTGGTGGGATGTACTCACGTGGCAAGCCCGGCCGCCTTTTGTGGTGGAACCTGCTGGGTTTTTCATTGGGCGGGCTGTCTCGCCAGATGGGCGCCTCTTGGCGGTGGCCGACACCGCAGGTGGTATGCGCTGGCTGGACGGCGAGACTGGACAACTCCTCGTGACGAGGACCGAAGTCCACCGGCATCCCGCGGCTGCTGTCGCCTTCTCTAACGATAGCACGCGGGGTGCCAGTGTCGCGGACGACGGCACGCTGGCCATTTGGGACACCTCTTCGCTGCAACCGCTGATCCCTCCTTTCAAGGGTCACATCCTGGGCGCGCATGGGGTGGTATTCTCCGCCGACGGCCGGCGCCTGGCAACAGGGGGAGGCAGCGGCCGTGAGGCGGTCAAGCTCTGGGATATGTCTACCTACCGCGAGCTGGTAGCACTCTCCGGACAAGGTTCCATGTTCTACTTCGTCGCCTTCTCTCCGGATGGCCAGTGGCTGGCTGCGTGCAACTGGGAAGGCAAGCTCCACCTCTGGCGTGCGCCGTCGTGGGCGGAGATCGAGGCAGCGGAGAAGAGCGCCAAGAGCGGACAATCGCCCTGACGGGGGCAAGTCTGTTCGATCATGCACGGGAGGCTAAACGATGGAACGGCGGTCTTCTCTGGCCGGGGCAGCGACGCGTGCGGGGACAGCAGAGAATGCCTGGTGCCGCCGACATAGGCCTCCCTGCAAATCGTAGAGAAGAGATCATCATTATTTTGCAGAAGGAGCAAGACGTTATGAGGAGATTGGCGAAGACTAGATCTTTGCTCACGATGCTTCTCTTGTCCGGCTGGATGGCCCTGGTGCCGATAGGCTGTGCGCGGCAATCCGGGGCGCCGCGGGTAGATCTCGGGAAGCAGGAGCAGGCAATATGTTCCACCCCGGCTGTGTTCGCCGATGGAACATTGTCCGCCTCACAGTGCGCGAGGATCGACAGCGCCGTCGCCGCGGTTCTCAACAGCACAGGTGCACCCACGGAATTCGTGCAAGTCGGACAGAATCTCCGCGGCGGGATGACATTCCGTGCCTTTCGCATTAAATGTAGAGCGAGGACACTCGAGCCGACGCAGTAGAAACTATGCCGCATTTTTCAGGCGATAGGCGGTGAGTCGTGTCTCGGCGAATACGTAGCATTCGATGTTGCAGGGAACGATCTTTGCATCTCGGTGTGACTTCTCGGGCTTGCGTTCGCAGTACAGGTCATCTGACCGAAGACTCTTCAATCGAAGGGCATACGGTAGCCGCTGCTGGGGCAAAATGCGAGCTCGGAACTCCGGGATGTAAGTGCCTTGTTTCAAGGGATAGGCGGGTTCCCATGATGGTCCCACCGACGCCTGACAGACACGACTAAATCGCGGATTTGCCGCTTGAAATTCTCACCCTCATCGTGTAGATTCATGGCACAGGGCAGGAGTCAGGCTTTCAGGCGTTGTACATGGAGAAGCGTCATGAATGACGTCGTGCCACAACCATCGGTTCCCATAAGGAAAGGAGTGCAGAAATGACTCGATCACTAACGAACTGCCTTGTCGCGCTGGCGCTGTGTTGCCTGCCTGCTCTGGCGGGCTGCAGCGATCCGGAGAAGAAGAAGGCCCTTGCCGACCTTCAGACTGCGGAGACGGCCCTTGCCAGCGCCAACCGTGATCTCGCAGCCACCCGGGCCACGCTGGCGACGACCCAGAAGGAGAGAGACTCCCTGCAAAAGGAGTTGCAGAGCCTCAAGGGCCAGAATGAAACTCAGCGCAAGCAGATCGACAAACTCACCGCTGATATGCAGGCGTCTGAGCTTCAGAGAGAGCAGATCAAGAAGCAGACGGAGCAACTCGCCGCGGCAGTGCAGGCGTCTGAGGCCCAGAGGCAGCAGCTCACAAAGCAGCTAGTGAGCGCCCAGGAGACCGCCACCAAAGAGAGCGACGGTCTGAAGGCCAAGATTGCCGCGCTGGAGTCGGATCTTGCCCAGAAAGTGGCTCAGATCAAATCGGTGCAGGAGAAGATGGCCGAGTTGCAGAAGAAACTCGATGCCGCGGCCAAGCCGCCTGAGAAACCGGCGCAATAGCGCGCAACGGTCGGCACTTGATCTGACGTTCACCCCATATCGGCAGTGCGCGACAGTCGGCGGGCGTGACGCTCGCGGGCCCGGCTTGCCGTGCGCATGAGAGTCAATGGGGGTCTGCCTGCCGCGGCGACCCAGGCTCCGGCCGCGACAGCCGGTCCCACCGGCGCTTGACAGGCGCCGGCGGCGCCGTTGCCCCGGCGGACGTGCGCGGCTTACCCCTGGTCATGCCCGCCGGAACGCCCTGATCGCCCCAAGGCACTCGCTCAGTTGGTCACGACGCCGGCCGGAGCCGTTACAGTCATTCCGCTCGGAGTCCTCGCCAAGTCTCCTCCCTCGTCTCGTGTCGCCACCGTTATCCAGAAGCAGCGTGCTGACCCTGACCCGGTTCCGCAAGCGTACAGCGTTCCTTTGCCCCCCAGCTCGTCCGACTGCCTGCACCTGGAAAAGAGGCACCAAGTGGCGTAGCCACCTGGTGCCCGGAAAGCAAGATTGTGTGGCCCGTCATCGGCCGTAATCTACGGTTTGACGAACCACAACTCTCTTACTCTCACAAGCATATCATACGACAGGTTCTGCCGTTCGGCGATTCGCCAATCCCTCAATTTGGCCACGCCAAATGCCGATGCCGCATGCCATTGGACAGGCAATCCACTCTACCGCCTCATGAGGTCAATGGCGGCTGGATGCCTCTGTGACCCTGAACAGCCAACGCTGTGAGACCCTCATTCAGATGGGCCGATGCCAGCGTGTCCTTGCCGATGCTCGGGAGTGCCTCAAGATCGCGCCGGATGCGACCGTCCTGCACTTTCGCGTCCTCTGTGCACTGACCGCCCTGGGCCGATATGAGAAGGCGAGGGCTCTGTTCGGACGCCGCACGGCCCTCGGAAATTGGCTTTGTTTGGCGCCGTCAGCCTATGCCGTACGGCCCGTCCCCGGGAATTGGCTTTGTTTGGCACGACCTGCGTCGCCGCAGGCGGCGGTCGGCTGCCGCCTGTCAGCGCGGAATTGGCTTTGTTTTGCATCGTCTGCCCTCGCCACGCCCCCGGCGTGGCCTTGTCCCTCGAAATTAGCTTTGTTTGGCGTAACCGGCCTCCAACTCGCCTACGGGCTGGTTTCGTCCTTCGAGATTGGCTTTGTTTTGCACGCCCGGCGCCCGGCGCGTCCCCCGGGATGGCCTCGGCCCTCGGAAATTGGCTTTGTTTTGCATGGTCCACGTTACGACAGTAGTCGGCGGTCGGCTGCCGGCCGTCAGCCTGGAATTGGCTTTGTTTTGCACGCCCGGCCCACGTCCCCCGGCGTACCGTTGTCCCTCGGATTGGCTTTGTTTGGCATCATCTGCCCTCGCCGCATCGCCCGGCACCCTGGAAATTGGCTTTGTTTGGCGTTCGCCGCATAGCCGACTCACAACGGCAGGAGTCCTTTGCAGCCCATCTTCGCGGGGCAAGCCGCCCTGACTTCCTGGAATCGAGCCGCACAGCTCTCCGCAGGGCTCCCAAAGCCGGCCCGGCGCGAGGTCCGTCAGGCCCTCCGGCCGCAGTCGTGTCCCTCCTGTCTTCAGGTCCCTCCGCCCCGATCCGCCGCACTCCCAAGCCTCGTGCCATTCCCTATTCAGTTGTATCCCCATAATACACGCCCCCATATTAGCCGTCAAGTGAAAAATGCCACTCTGCCGAGAATTGCAGCGAGGTCGTCTGAAGATGTCGTGTACAGAGACAGGCGTTAGTCATGACCTAACGGCGTTCAGGTTGCAGACGGTCCACGTGGGGAACCTGCCCGACGCCTGAGCACAACGAGTTGGTTGCAGCCAAGCTGGAACGCCTGATGCTTCTCGATGGCGAGCCCGAAATGCTTCGCAAAGACCCGAAAGCGGCGCTTGCTGAAAATGATCGGGTGTTGGTCCTCGGCAGATTTGGCAAACAGGTTGATCTTGGTGCCCCAGTAATGGATGAGGTCTCCCAGGGGCGTCGGAGTCGTAATTACAATTCGCCCATTCTGCTTAAGATGCTGCAGGATTTCGGTAAACAGGTGCTTCTGGTTGTAGATGTGCTCGATGGAAGCCACCAGCAGCACGGTATCGAAGGAATGATCGGGTTCGATTCGGTCTGTATCTATGTCGATGCAAAGGAATGTGTGGTTGGTGTACTGCCGGCGGAGCGCCTCTACGAGATCGGGGCAGACCTCAACGCCGCAGTAGCTCTCAATCTGCGTTTCAATTTCCCGAAGAATGGGCGCGTCGCCGCACCCGATGTCGAGCACGGAGCCTCGGACCCATGGCACGATCTTCTTTGTTCTCACTCGCTTCAGGTATATCGAGAGTTTTGCTATAGCCACCTTCAGTTCACCGCCGGAAGACTTGCGCTCGGCACTGAATCCTGCTGCGACTGTCGACAAGAGAAAGACGGCGCCTATGACTGCAAAATCCACGATGCGAAAGATCGCGGAGATCATCACGCCGTACATGGGCTCGTTCATCAGCACGCCCGCCGAGACCCCCGTGAGCAACTCAGAGACTCCCAGGTTGCCCGGGACAATGTTGACGGTTCTACTCAGAACGAACGCTGTTGTCAGCAGGATAGTGTCAAGCGTGGAGATGCCGTCGGCGAACGCATGTAAGCAAATGCCGGCGCCGATGAGAGCCGTCAGGTAAGCCAGAATGGTCATTGCGGACAGAAACGCCACCGTCGGTATGTCTTGCATGCCCCGCGCAAGGACCTTGGAGAACAGCCGCACTCTGTCGGCGGCCCAGGCGAGCCTGCCGGAGGCGGACGGGATGTCCGGCTGACCTAATCCATCTATTACGTGAGGAAGGATCACCAATGGAATGACGGCTGCGATACCTGTCGCGAGGAAGAGAAACCCAGCCGAAGACTCGAATCGGCTCGATCCGAGGACGAGCAGTCCCGTAACAAACAGGACACTGGCAACGTCAAAACAGATGAGAACGACGGTGGCAGCAATGGACTCGGAATAGGAGAAGGAGTATGCCTTCTTCAGCATAATGGCGCGGCACACGTTGGTGCCTTGGGGAACATAGTAATTGGCCAGGCGCGATCCTGCGAAAATCCGGATCCATTTCGAGAAGGCTAGATCTCTCACACCGAGCCATCTCAGCATGACAAACAGTCTATAGGCGCCGATTGCATTGGCAGAGGCTATCAGGAGAAAGAGAAGGGCAGTGTCTCTCACGGATAATCTACGAATGATATACAGGTCCGACTGGTGGCGAAGACAGTAGGCGATAACAATTCCGACTGACACCAGGAGGACTAATACACGAATATATTCTCGCCGGCGAGAGAACATAGAGCCCCTTGTGTGCTCGAAGCTATGCCAACGACCTGCGCGACCAAGCCATCATTAGTATGCTCATCGCGAACATGTCACAAAACCTCAGTATCCACGTGCCCACACCGGGCGACCAGTAGAGGATCTTTTCATTGCAGCACAAACGAGAATGCAACTAAGGCTTATAGGTTACGAGCGAGTTCTTCATAGCGTATCATCCGCTTCCTACAACAGTCTCTTCATCCGGCGCACCATGTAGTTGACCACCTTGGAGGGCTGTCTGAAGACTAGTTTCACTCCCCACTTCGCGGAAATCAACCTCTCTTCTCTTCGAAAGAGCTTAAAGAGGTCTACAAGCTCCTGCTGTGACAAGTTTTCGGACACTGTCGGAGTACGATAATGGGTGGTGGAAAAGCACTGGTCGAAAATGCTCCAGTCTACACTGTCCAGAGTATCGCGAGAGAACAGTCCTTTGTCGGTGAGGATATCCCAGAGTGGTGTGTTGGGATACGGGGTCAATATGAAGACAGATGCTTTGTCCAATGGTGTCTTGCGTATGAAATTCAATGTCTCCATAATGTCTTCTCTTGTCTCCTTCGGGGACCCGATTACGAAGGTGCCTGTGACCCAGATGCCGCTGTCCTTCAGTTTCCTGATGGCATTGGCGTTATCCTGAACACACGTGACTCCTTGTTTCAGGAAGGCAAGGGTGCGCTCACACCCTGATTCAAGTCCTATTCCGACTTCGGTCACGTTCATCTGTTTGAGGAGTCCAACTATCTCATCATCGATGAGATTAGCTGTGGCGGAGACAAGAAGATTGACTCTCTTATGAAGCCCTTCAGATCTCAGCAATTCCGCTATCTGCTCTAGTCTTTTCCTGTCAGCAATGAAGAGGTCGTCGAACATCTTAATGGTTCGCACATGCGGGTAACACCTCAGAAGATCCTTTATTTCGTTCACCACATACTGTGCCGAGAAGCGTCGCCACTTGAGCCAGAATCGAGAAGAGGCGCAGAAGATGCATCGGTATGGGCACCCTCTGGATGTGAACATGTATGCCTCATTCCCTTCGTTCCTCAGGAGATCCCTCGCCGGAAATGGCAACCGGTCCAGCGGCTCCACCAGCGGCCTTGCAGGCGTAACCTCTAGGGCATTACCAGAATGAAAGACAATTCCCTCCACTTTGTGCAAGACCTTTGCGTCCCATGTTCCATCATAAAGGCGCAACAACTGGAGGAATGTCTCCTCCCCTTCACCGATCACTCCTATGTCCATGTTTCGGTTGAGGCAGGAAGGAAGCGATGAGATGTGGATTCCTCCTACGACCACGCGTGACCCTATGTCCTTGCAGATGGACGCAATCTCTCTTGCTTTATTGAAATTCTGCGACACGGAGGAGATACCGACCACATCCGGTCGAAACTCAACTATCGCCTCTTCCACATTAGAGGCGGCAATCTCTATGTCAGCCTTCAGCGGACTCTCCCTGAGGTGCGATGCGAGATAAGCCAATCCGATCGCCGGGTACTTGTTCTCGAGATAACTGCGTGCGTCGCCAATACAGTCTACTAGAAGTAACCTCATGCCTCAATTCTCCACGTCAATATGCCTGAGCTTTTGGACTTCGAGGCGGAAGAGAAATCCGCTGCAAACGGTTCGCATAGGCTCTTTTGCAGGAGCAGGTTGGCCTTCGTGCTAACGGAATCTCTGCGCGAACGTGGGCATTCCATTGTTATTAGCATCTGTGGCATATAGCTATGAACTCCTCAGCCTCCTCCAGTCTGTCCGGAACGATGTCAAAGTCGCCTATGGTTGCCTCTTGTATAGAATGCCCAGTCAGTGTTCTCTCTATCAACTGCCTCAGCCCCTTTGGACACCTGATCCCAATCCCGAGTCGGCGTCTGGCTCTGTATATGAGATTGGCCAGGGGTGTGTGATACAACGCGCGAGCCTCCAGCTTGCAGCGCTGTCCGTATATCACGACATCCTCAAAGACTTCCCCAAGGAGACGCCGGAACTCGTCCAAGGTGAATTCTCGTTCGTGGAAGGGGTTCATCCCCGCCATGGGGTATCTCTCCTTGTTTGGAGTTGATACCAGGAATGCGCCGCCCTTTCTCAGCACTCTGCGGATTTCGGAGAGATATTGCTGGCAATTGCTTACGTGCTCAAGCACTTCGAACGAACAGACGACATCGAATGAGCCGTCTGAGAAATCCAAGCGGCACGAATCCATCGTTGCGAATCTCAGATTGGGCGCTGCGTACTTCAGTTGTGCTCGCTGAATCGTATGTTCATCTATGTCGATAGCGACGACGGTTTGTGCGACTTGAGCAAGAAGATTTGCTCCGTATCCTTCGCCGCATCCGACATCGAGGACGATCTTATTCTCGACGAGAGATTTGGCAAACGTGTACCGCGCGAGATGATTTGCCTGCCAGTAGTTGTCGCTCTGTCCTGGAATGCATCTTTCGTCAGATTCCTGCACCGCGGTCATTGTCAATTCCATTTCTCCATTATCTGTCGCATCTTGGTGGAGGCTCGTCACAGGCCCATGTTCTCTGTGCCTTTGGTGAACAGGTCTCGGAATCCTCTGAAAATTGCCTTTGCGACTTCGGGTTTTCTGTGGCAGATCGCGAGGCATGCCGTCAGCGTGGCGTTCGCGGCGACGGCGAAGGGCAACGTGAGCCAGTGGGCGGGGCGGGCGTACCTGCGAAAGAATACGGCGCCGCCGCGAATCTTCAGATACACTTTGAGCGGTCCGGGCCACGTTCTGGAAACCTTGTGCAAAATCTTTGTCCGCTCGACGCAGACGATCCGATAGCCGCTGCGCCTGATCCGCATGGCCAAATCCACGTCCTCGAAATATCCCGGGCTGAACGCCGGATCGAAGGAGCCGACCTCCTCGACCACGTTTCTCTTGAGCAGAAGGGCGCAGCCCGTCAAGTAGGGCACGTCGCGAACGCCCTGATACCTGGGGCCGTCTTTTCGCCGGCCTGCGATGTGCCAGGTGTATCCGAGCGCAAAGCAGATCCTGCCTCCCAGGCACCAGATTCGGTCGGGGCGGCTGTAGTAACAAATCTTCGGCGCCACGGCGGCGATGGCCTGGTCGCTCTCGGCCACGGCGACCAGCTTGTCGAGGACATCGGGAAAGACCACCGTGTCGTTGTTCAGGACGAAAAGGTAGTCGGCTCCATTTTTCAGGCCGTGCTCGATGCCCTGATTGCTCCCGACCACAAAGCCCAGGTTAGATTTGTTTTCGATGAGATCGATGTTGGGAAACAGCCGGCGGAAATGCTCGACGGAGCCGTCGGTTGAGCCGTTATCGACGAGGACGGTCCGATAGTTTGGATAGGTCAGTTTCTCGAGGGAGTTCAGGCACTCCTCAGTGTCCTGTTTCCCGTTCCAGGTCAGCATGACGATGTAAACCAGAGGCGTGCGCGTGTTTCCCATTTCTTATGCAGCCTCCGGCGCGGCGAATGTGCCAATGGCTTCGACCATAGCATCCCAGGAGAAGCGCTGGTTGGTCTGGGCGATGTTTGCGGCCAATTCGGGTTCGCGGGCGGATTGATAGAACGTCGTTACGGCATCGGCGATGGCGGGCGCATTTTGCGGGGGGACGAGGAAGCCGGTTTTGCCGTCTTCGACCACGTCGGGGAGGCCGCCTACGTTCGTTACGACCACGGGCTTGTGGAGGGCGTAGGCGATCTGGACGATCCCGCTTTGGGTGGCCTTGACGTACGGCAGGACGACGAGGTCCGCCGCCGAGAAGTAGACGGCCACGTCCTCGTTCGGGATGTACTTGTCCACGAGCGTCACATGATCCTCGATGCCCAACCTGCGCATCTGCTCCAGGTACCGCTCCTTGTCGCGCCAGAATTCGCCCGCGACGAGCAGGCGTGCGCCCGTGTTCCTGACAATGGCGGGCATGGCGTCCAGGAGATATTCCAGGCCCTTGTAGGGTCGCACGAACCCGAAGAATAGCAGAGTCCGGCCGGAAATGCCAAGGCGTTTTTGCGCCTCGGACTGGCTCAGGGGCTCGCCGTCGAAGACCTCGTACGTGGGATGGAACACTTTCCTGACGTTGGCCTGGGGGAGCAATTGCTTGAGGTTGTGCAGGTCCTCATCGGAGTGGACGATGAAGTAATTGCCGTGCCGCAGCACGAGCTTTGTGCAAAGGCGGTCCCAGACTCGGGATTCGTGTGCGACCACGTTATGACAGATGAACAGGATCTTCGGGGCGCACGACCTTCGCACGAGATGAATGATGCTCCAGAACTGCGGGGTCCAGAACGTGACCCACCAGGGAATAATCAGCAGGTCCGGCGAATTACTCCTGATTCGTCGGGCGACCTGCCACCAGCTCAGCGGGTTAAGGGAGTCCAGCACGCACTCGATGCCCTCTTCCCGGATGGCGGATTGACTTGGGTCTTTGTCGCTGCGGCCGGGATAGAGCCAGGCGGGATACTGTCGCTTGAACGCGTAGAACCTCACGTCGTAACGCTGTCGCAGGGCCCGGTAGAGCAGAGTCGTATAGTGGGCGATGCCGCCACGGAAGGGGTAGGATGGCCCGATCATGCAGATTCGTCTCCAGTTGGCCATAGCGACTATCCCCCGTCGATCATCCGGTCTTCCTGGTGCGGCGGTGTTCCGGCTTTGAACGCCAGCTCGCCTGTTTGCGCGATTTTGGGCGGCGCGGCGGCGTCGCGGTCCCGTTTCTGGCGAGGGACTCTTTCAGGGCCCGGTAGTGACTGTCCTCGGCGAGGCGGCGGTTGACGCTCAATAGATCCGCGACGAAGGCGACCATGAGAGTCTGGAATCCCATGCCGATCAGGATGCTGGCGAGGATCAGGGACTGGACGTGGCCGCTGCCGCCGGTGGTGAGGTAGAACCAGAGGAATCGCAGGCCGACCAGCATACCGAGCAGGAGCAGGAACAGGCCAATCGAGGAGAAGAATCGGAACGGGCGGTACACGACGAAGATGCGGACGATCGTCATGACCGATCTCAGGACGTACGACGGGATGCTGCGGATCAGGCGCGACGGCCGCAGGGGCGAGTTCGTGCGGATGGGGACCCAGACGATGCTCATGCCGCGCAGGCCGGCCTGGATGATCGTCTCCAGCGTGTAGGTGTAGCTGCTGTAGACCCGCATTCGCATGGCGGCCTCGCGCGAGAAGGCTCGGAAGCCGCTGGGGGCGTCGGGGATGTCCGTGCCGCTGGCGACGCGGACGGCCCAGCTTCCCGCCTTGAGGAGCGCCTTTTTGACTTTGGAGAAGTGCTCGATTTCTTCGATCGGCCGTGCCCCGACGACGATCTCGGCCCGGCCCTCCAGGATCGGGCGGATCAAGTCGCCGATGCAGTCGGCACAATACTGGTTGTCGCCGTCGAGGTTGACGATGATGTCGGCTTGTCGGGCGAGGCAGGCCTCCAGGCCGGTGACGAACGCGCCGGCCAGTCCGAGATTCTTCGTGTGAGTCACGATGTGGTCGACGCCGTGAGAGCGGGCGACCTCGGCGGTCCGGTCGGTGCTGCCGTCGTCGATCACCAGCCACTCGACCTTGTCCACGCCTGGCACGTCGCGCGGGAGCTGGCTCAGCGTCGTCGCCAACGTCGCCTCTTCGTTGTAGCACGGAATCTGGATGATCAGTTTCGTCACGCCTGTGTCTCTCTGCATAACACGCCGCCGGGATCAGTCGCACATGTACAATGCGGGCGGGGGCGGCGGCGTCGGCGGAACGTACAGGTGGTCGCCCCAACGCAGGGTCGCTGTCTCGGCGGCCGGGTCGGGCTCAATCGTATGAGCACCGGCCGCAAGCTCCACGACATCGCCGTCGGAGTGGGCGGCGCCGTCGATCAGCACACTGCTCTCAGTCTCCAGGGTGTACCTGCCCGGCGCTACAATATCGAACGGCTGCCGGCCCTGCTCCAGCCAGAAATCGAACTGCTTGCCCGCCACCCAGATGGGGCCCCAGTGGGGGATGAAGTAGCCCTTCAGGGCCTTCCAGTCCTGCTCGAGGAGGGTAAGGCCACCGGGCGCCTTGGGACATTTTGTCGCTGAAAGGTCGAGATAGGGCACGTTGGCCAGCAGGAAGACGGGCTTTTCGTCGGCCAGGGTCTGGGTCAGCACGGGTTTGCCGGCCTTCATATAGGCCTCGATGCCCTTGGAGCCCATGAAGAATGCGGCGCTGGGGAAGGAGGCGACCATGCTGGGGGCGTCGATGTACGGCACAGGGTCCGAGAATATCTTATGAATGTCGGTCAGCAGGCCTTGCTGGGCGGCGGTCTTCACCGGCGTCTCGAGAAAGGGGGGATAGCGCAGGGCGAAACTCTGCGCGAAGATTCCGGCGGTCAGGAAGATCGTGACGACAGCCGCCAGCCGCCGGTCGGTCGGCTCGATGGCCGAAACGATCCGGGAAAATACGTAGCCGCACAGTAACATGACCGGCGGCATCATGAACGCATAGTAGTACGGGAAGGTATTGCGATAGAACAGGATCGACAACAGGGGCAGGAACATGAGGGCCACACAGGCGGTCCGTTCCCTGTCGGGACGCCTGCGGCCGATCAGGTCCACCACGGCGATGATGAAACCGAGCACGATGAATAGCCAGAGGACCGTGTCGTTGCTCAGGGTTGTCAGGAGGAATCTGCCGCCTGAATAGAGGTGCGTGAATGCGACGAAGGCGGAGAAGGAACCTCCAATATACCCGGTCGTGGAAACCCCTTGGCCGTGGGGCAGCGTCGCGCGATGCACGGCGTACCCGGCGACGGCGGTCACGAAGAAGACCGCGACGAACAAGGCCATGCGTTTGAGATCGGCCCGGCGGTCGGCCGAGGCAGCCAGCCGGATGAGACCTGCCGCTGCGAGTAGGATCAGGTACAGGCCGGCTTTGATCGTGAACAGGACAGCAACCGCCATCAGCACGCCGGCCACGATGTGACAGGTCCGGGAGTTCTTCCTCGCCACGAACAGGTACACGGCGAACATCGACAGGCACGCCGCCGGCGAATCGGAACGGAACGCGGCGCCGTTGGCGATCGTGAAGATCAGCGACAGGTAGCACAGGACGGCGAACGCGGCACCGACGACGCCCATGAGGTATCGGCCGAGCAGGAACAGGAAGCCGCACGTGCCGAGAAAGAAGAAGGCCATGACCTCGCGGCCCCGGAGCACCTGAGTCACTTCATTGTCAGAGACGGCCCTGAGCCACGAGAAGAAGTGGACGTGCAGGCTTTGAATGGGTTTGGTGAGCTCGCCGCGCTCGTAGCTGTGTATGAAGCTCAGGTAGAAGAACTCATCCGAATTGATGGGGAACTGGAAGTACAGATGGAATTTGAGAAAGATGGCGGCGACGATGAACAGGCCGATGAACAGGGCCGATAATGCAGCCCTTCTCTGCATGGCCACAGCCGGATCTGCATCCGCCGGCGTGCATGCCGCGACGTTTTCCGTTATCTCCTGCATTGCTCATCGGCCTCCATGGCGTGGACAGTGCCATAATTTGAGCGGATGGCGGTCCTTCTGTCAACTGCGAATGTCGCGATCCCTGATCCCATGTCCAGTGTCCAACTCGGTTTTCTTATTCCGTCCGGCGGCCAGATAGGGGCCCGACAGAGGCTTGCCGATAACCCATCGGCTGGGGATGAAGGCGTCTTTAGGACCTTATCGAGGGTGCGGGCGGGGAAAATGACGCCGGGAGGGGGATTTTGCAGAAGCTGACTCCGGGAACTGCCGATTGTAGCCACATGGCCCGTTTTTGGTGCCGCTGGGGGCTGATATCGCGGCTACAAGCGGTTTCCGGGGCCTTAGAAGGATGACACTTGCTTTGGTGCGGCAGGCTTGGCAGGTCAGGTGACCAAGAGCAGCCCAAGGTTCCTCTAAGAAAGTGCGAAAAATACGTATTTATGCGTACTTGACAGCAACGCGGTGTATAGCTATACTATGATGACTTGTGGCCGCGACCGCGAGAGCTTCGGCTACGGACGGCTACGCCGAAACATTGGTTTTGGGTCCCCACGGACGCAGGGACAGCACCGCATCTCGGTTGGAGAAGGAATCTTTGTTTATTCTCGGACCAGCGGGCAGGCTGGTGCGGGAAATGCCGTTTTTTTCGGACGCGGCGGACAAGGAGAGAAACTCGGGGTAGAACGGAGGCCGGGACCATCTTCTTGGCTTTCCGTCCCGAGCACTAGGGCAGGTGATTTTGAGCGATAGCGCAACATCCAGGACTGGGGCGCTGCACCTTCGATTCGGAGAGTGGCTGCTGGGGCGCAGGATGGTGGACGATGCGCAGATGGCGACCGCTCTGGCGGAGCAGCGTCAAAACGGAGGGCGGCTCGGGGAGGTCCTCCACCGGCTGAATTTTCTGCGCGAGGAGGATGTCACGACGGCTCTGGCAGAGTATCTGCGGATTCCGAGGTGGTCGCTGGAGAATCTGTCGAACATCAGTATGGAATTCGCGCAGTCTCTTCCGGAGCGGCTGGCACGGCGGTTCCGACTGGTGGCCCTGGGGCAGAACGACGGGACGGTGCAGGTGGCGATGGCCGATCCGCTCGACGTGGTGGCGCAGGACACGGTCTCACAGTTCTTCAGCCGGGAGATCAATGCCTCCATCGCCAGCGAGCGGGAGATTCGCGAGGCCATCGACTCCATTTACCACGGGTCGCACGCCCAGGAGCAGCGGATTCGCGACCTCGTGGATGACATGGTCCAGGTCGCCGAGCCCGAGGAGCAAGCCTCCGGGAATAACGGCGAGCAGGCGGACGCCGCCGATATCAGCAGCGAGATGGCGGCCAACAAGGCGCCGGTCGTGCGTTTCGTCGATTTGATCCTCAGCCAGGCGGTGAAGAGCCGGGCGAGCGATATTCATATCGAGCCGCAGGAGAAGTCCATGATCATCCGCATGCGCGTCGACGGCATGCTGCGGGAGATGGTGGCTCCGCCGGCCCAGATGCGCGGGGCGGTGGTCGCCCGCGTGAAGATCCTGTCGGGGATGGACATTGCCGAGCGGCGGCTCCCGCAGGACGGGCGGCTCAAGATCAAGGCGCCGCGCCGGGACATCGACGTGCGCGTCTCCGTACTGCCGACAATTTATGGCGAGAAAGTCGTGATGCGTCTCTTGGACAGCGAGGCGGTGACGCACAACCTGGAGAAGCTGGGGTTCGAGCCGAAGCTGCTTCGGGACTTCAAGAACGCGATTTCCAAGCCGCACGGCATCATCATCGTCACGGGCCCGACCGGCAGCGGCAAGAGCACGACGCTGTACGCCGCCCTGAACTACCTGAAGAACCCGAACGACAATATCACGACGGTGGAGGACCCGGTGGAGTACCGGCTGGCGGGCATCAACCAGGTCCAGGTCCGCGCCGACATCGGGCTGACGTTCGCCGGATGCCTGCGATCCATTCTGCGTCAGGACCCGGACATCATCCTCATCGGGGAGGTCCGCGACAAGGAAACGATGGAAATCGCGGTGCACTCCGCCCTGACCGGCCACCTCGTGCTGACGACGCTGCACACGAACGATGCACCGAGCACGATCAGCCGTCTGGCGTACATGGGCCTGGACCGCTACCTGCTGGCCTCGACGCTGAACCTGATCACGGCGCAGCGGCTTCTGCGCAAGCTGTGCGACAAGTGCAAGCAGCCGGTGACGCTGGAGCCGGAGGTCGTGCGCCGGCTGGGCATCCCGGACGAGGCGATCGCCGGCGCGACGGTCTGCGAGGCGAAGGGCTGCCCGGCATGCGGCGGGACCGGCTACAAAGGCCGGCTGCCCATCTTCGAGTTTCTGCCCGTCGACGAGGAGATCAAGGAGCGCATCGCGCAGAACGCGACGGAAGGCCAGATCCGCACGACGGCGCGGGCCCGCGGCTACGACGGGCTGGTGGACAGCGCCGCGCGGCGGCTGTGCGCCGGATTGACGACGCTGGACGAGGTGGTCCGTGCCGCATTTGTCAGGGACGAGGAAGAAGAAGACGAGGATATCCCGGAAGGGCATCACCACACACCTGTGGAATCGGAGGAGCCGTGCCAGCCTACAGTGTGACAACACAGAAATTGCTCGCGTTATTGGCGAAGACCAAGGGCGGCAGCGACCTGATCATCACCGCCGGCAAGCCGCCCCAGTTCAAGGTTCACGGGGAGGTCGGCTCGGCCCCCGACTGCGAGACGCTCACGCCGGAGCTGTCCGAGCAGTTGTGCTTCTCCGTGCTGACCGAAGAGCAGATCAAGCGTTTCCGCAACGAGAAGGAGCTGGACCTGTCCCTGCACCTGGAGGACGTTGCCCGCTTCCGTGTCAACGTGTTCTTCCAGCGGGGCGCGGTGGGCATGGTCTGCCGTATCGTGATGGACAAGGTCCCCGGCTTCGAGGTGCTGGGCCTGCCCCCGGTGATCGAGGAGCTGGCCAAGCTGCGCAAGGGCCTGGTCCTGTTCACCGGTCCGACGGGCCACGGCAAAAGCACCTCCGTCGCCTCCATGGTCGATTACATCAACCACCATCGCCGCTGCCACATCATCTCGATCGAGGACCCGATCGAGTACATTCACACGCACGACCTGGCGGTGATCGAGCAGCGGGAGGTGGGTCTCGATACCGACAGTTTCCACGGGGCCCTGCGTCGCATCCTGCGTCAGGCGCCGGACGTGATCATCATCGGCGAAATCCGCGACCGGGAGAGCGCCGCGGCGGCCATGACCCTGGCCGAGACCGGCCACCTGATCCTGGCCACCCTGCACACCAGCGGGGCCATCGCCAGCGTCAACCGCCTGATCGACATGTTCCCCTCGGAGCAGGAGAAGCAGATGCGCTCGCAGCTTTCGGCGTCGCTGGCGGCGGTGATCTGGCAGCAGTTGATTCCGGGGGCCGACAAGAACAGTCTGGTCCTGGCGTGCGAGGTGATGATCGCAATCCCGGCGATTCGCTCGCTGATCCGGCAGGGGCGCATCCACGAGGTCAACAGCCTGATCCAGACCGGTCGCAAGTACGGCATGTTCACCATGGACCAGGCCGTCGAGGACCTCATCGCGCTCAAGAAAATCGACCAGGAATGGTTCGAGACCAACTATTTCGACGTCAGTGCCACCAGCCGCAAGGCCGGGTAACTGACGGAAACTGAAAGAGAGTTAACCGCAGAGGCCGCAGAGGGACGTAGAGGATGGAACTGAATGGTGAATGAGGAATGATAACCGCAGAGGTCGCAAAGGGGCGCAGAGGATGGAACTGAATGAATTTCTTCTTCCTCTGCGTTCCTCCGCGTCCTCTGCGGTTAAAAGAGATGTAGTTGAATGCAGAGGATGCAAAGGGGCGCAGAGGATGGAACTGAATGGTGAATGAGGAATGAATGATAACCGCAGAGGGCGCAAAGGGGCGCAGAGAATGGAACTGAATGAATTTCTTCTTCCTCTGCGTTCCTCCGCGTCCTCTGCGGTTAGAAAAGTGACGCGGTTGAACCGCAGAGCTCGCAAAGGGATGCAAAGGGTGGAATTGAGTGAGTGACGGATGAGCACTTTTCGATATATCGCTCGCAATACGACCGGGGCGGAGGTGACGGGGGTGCTCCAGGGCGACACGCGCAACGAGGTGCTGCTGTGGCTTCGGGAGAAGAGCTTCACCCCGGTGTCGCTGGAGGAGATTTCGCTGGGGGTCGAGGGCAAGAAGAAGGGGGCCCGTCGGCTGCGGGTCCGTTCGAGCGACATGGCCGGGTTCTGCTGGCAGCTCAATACGATGATCGAGGGCGGCGTCACGATCACCGACGCGATCGATACGATCGTCGACGACGTGGACAACCGCAAGCTGCAGGACGTTCTGCGTGAGGTTTCGGGGAACATGCGGGCCGGGCAGAGCTTCTACGAGAGCGTCAGCGACTTCCCGAAGATTTTCAACGCCCTGTTCTGCGCGATGATTCGTGCGGGCGAGACGAGCGGCACGCTGACGGTCGTCCTGACCCGGCTGGCCGATTACTACGACCGGCGGGACGAGCTGATCCGCAAGGTGCGCAAGGCCACGGCCTATCCCGCCTTCGTCGTCGGTTTCGTCATCCTGGTCCTCATAGCGATGATGACCCTGATCATCCCGCGGTTCATCGAGATTTTCGCCAATTTCGGGTCGAAGCTGCCGCCCTTCACGGTGGGGTTCATGGCCGTATACAAGTTCACCGTACACAACATCCAGTACATGGTAGGCGGCCTTGCGGCGTTCGTGATCGTCCTGACCCTCTATAACCGCAGCGCCGGTGGGCACAGACGCTTCAGCCGATTGCGGCTTCGTCTGCCTTTGATGGGGACCATCATTCGGTTTGCATTCGTGGCGACCTACGGCCGGACCATGTCCACGCTCCTCGGCGCAGGTGTCTCCGTCCTCAACGCCATCGACATTCTCCAGGGGATGACGAAAAACGACGTGATCAAAGACGTGCTCGCCGTCGCGAAGGACCAGATCGCCGAAGGCGTCGGCATCGCTTTGAGCATGTCCGGGAACAGGATTTTCCCCGCATTGATGGTCAAGATGGTGCAGGTGGGCGAGGAGAGCGGGTCGCTGCCCCAGGTGCTCGACCGAAGCGCCACGTACTATGAGAAGAAGGTGGATGCGACGGTGATGACGATGATCAGCGTCCTGGAGCCGTCAATGATCGTCTTCGTCGGCGGGATCGTCCTGGTCGTCCTGCTGGCTTTGTACATGCCGATCTTCTCGATGTCCGAGGGTGTCGCTGAGGGCGGCTGACCGGGAATCGATGGCTCCCTGATGGAGTCGCACATACGGGTTATGAAAGGCTGAGGAATTTGGATCGAATGACGGCGCTGGGGCGTCGCGAGGTGGGTGGAAAGGAGGTGCGGTTGGAGGTCAAAACGATGTGGCGGATACGGAGGTCACGCCGAGACAATGCAAAGGAGGAGGCAACGTTATCGGCAATGAAGTGTTTTATGGGTTCTTTTTTGGAAAGGTGAAAAAGATGAGAAAGAACAAAGGCTTCACACTGATCGAATTGATGGTGGTCATCCTGATCGTCGCCATCCTGGCGGCGGTCCTCGCGCCGTTGATGACGGGGCGCATACGTGCGGCCAAGTGGTCGGAGGGCAAAGCGGGTGCTGGTACCATCGCAACGGCAATTCGAGCTTATAGTGCCGAACATGAGGGTCTCCTTACGGCCATTGGCACGTTGAGCGGTGCTGGCGGTTTCGTGAACGTTGGGATTATGGATGCCGACTTGAACGGTAAGTACTTCACGGTGGCCAACTACTCTGCGACCAACGTGTCGGCGACGGCCAACGGAAGCATCTATTACAGAATCCAGATCACGCCCGGAACCGGCTGCGGGACCACAAACAAGTACCTGATCTCCACCGCTAGTTCTGTCAGTCAGTGGATTGAATAGGGGAGAATCTCACCCCTTCTGCTGTAGTGCGATAGTCCTGTGGGGGCGCGCTTGGCGTGCCCCCACAGGATCGACTATTGACAGGCTGGTGGCAGAATGACGGTCGGCTGGCGCCGATGGAGGCGTCTGATGAGGCAGGGACGGAATACACGGAGAAGCGGGGCGAGAGGCCTGACGCTGATCGAGGTGATGGTTTCGATCGCTGTGGTCACCGCAGTAATCTTAGCGGCGATTGGGACGCGGTACCTCGTGGTGAAGCAGGCGGTGCGCGCCGACGCGTACAACACGGCGGGCAAGCTCGGCCAGATGCTCCTGGAGGGCTGGCGAGGCGCCGGCGACCCGGCAACGTACAATCCGAAGACGCGGTTTGCGGGCCAGATGACAATCGACGACAGCATCCCGATCTCGATGGCGCCGCCGGTACCGAGCGGGTTGGTGCCCCTGAGTTCGACCTGCCGGTACCATGTGGAGCTGGACCGCGTGCACTACTACGTGACGCTGGCCTATAAGAATGAGGACGTGATCCAGCAGCAGCCGGCGGTGCTGCATGCGACCGTGGGCTTCCAGCACAACTACCAGGCGGCGAGTGTGGCGACGAGCGGCAATTACGTCCGATTGACGACGTACAAGTGAGAGACGCCAAGATGAAGAAGGGACACACATACAGGCATGGCAGGCGGGGCCTCACGCTCGTGGAGATGTCTGTTGCCATGACGATCAGCTCCGTGATGTTCCTGGCCGTCATGAACGTGCTGGCGTCCAATCATAAGAACTTCAACCAGACGTATGAGCGGGTCAACGGCCAGCTCACCCGCGAGGCCACCGAGGCCCGCGCGATCTTCGAGGTCCTGGCGCGCCAGTCCACCATGCGGACCTACCGGATCTGGACCGACGGTTCCGCCAGGGAGTACGCGGAGGTCTACTATTATCACGACCAGGGGGCGCCCACGCTGGACCGGTACGCCCAGTTCTGCTTCGACCCGGGAGCCACGACCCTCACGGTCGAGTATGGCGCCGGCCATCTGGCCTGGGACGGCACGGAGAACCGGTGGTACTACGACGGGGGTGCGACGACTTACGTGATCGCCCACCACGTGACGGCCTGTACCTTCACCCAACTCGGACCCACGATGAGCATGAGCGCAGTCCTCAACGACGGGAAAGTGGACTTGCCCGTCACGGTAACCGCCACAAGGCATAACGAGTAGCAACAACATTTAACCGCAGAGGACGCAGAGGGACGCAGAGGGTGGGAATGAATGGTGGATGAGGAATCATAACCGCCGGGGATGCAAGGGGCTTCGGAGAATGAAATTGAATGAATTTGTTCTTCCTCCGCGTTCCTCCGCGCCCTCTGCGGTTAGAAAAGTCACGCGGTTAGAAGAGAAATGCGGTTAGAAGTATACTGGGAAGGAAGGGGACGATGAGAATGGGAAAGAACAAGAGGGGGCTGACGCTGGTGCTGGTGACGACGATCGGGGTGATCGTCGGCATCCTGGCGATGGCGATGGTCCAACTGGGCTACCACGCGCGGATGGCAGGGGTGCGCAACGTGCAGGCGCTCTCGGCGCGGTGTGCGGCCGATGCGGGCATGGCCGAGGCCCTCTACAAAATGCAGCAGACGCTCATCAGCGTCGGAACTTGGACGAGCGCCCCGCCCTCGGTCGCCACGTATACCGACCTGCCCGGCTCCTTCGCCAAGTATCGCTATACGATCACCGGCGGCCCCACCGCCGGCTATACGGTCGACGCGAGCGGGATCTGCGGACCCATGACCAGGATGACTCATGCCAGGATCAAGGTAAGCTCTTATTGGAAAGGCATCGGCGTCAAAGACACGGTGATCGTCGACAACAAGCCGGACTTTCGCGTCTACGATCCTATCGGCTCGGGCGACATTTTCGAGATTCGCAGCAACGCCACGAACCGCAGCGCGCTGCAGTTCAAGGCAATCGTGACGGTCCCGGGCGATGTCCTCTGCGGGCCCGGCGTCCCCGAAAGCGCCATCCCTTCCGTCATCGATACCAAAGATAAAACAGTGATCATGGGTGAGTGCTACTCCGCCGATAAGCCCCTGGACTTTCCGGACGTTTCCGCCCCGGCAACCCCGGACCCCAGTGCGCCGGAAATCAAAGTGACGACCACCATGCCGATCCTCCCGCTCAGCACGACCGGGGTGCACCAGTATCTGGCCATCCAGATGCCGAACAGCGGGATCCTGGAAATCTCCGCGCCGGTCGCCGATCCAAACTACCCGGTCATCGTCTACGTGCAAGGCACCATGGGCATGAACACGGCCTCGCAGGTCGTCGTCGATTCGGGCAGCGCCCTGGCGCTGTACCTCGGCGGCAACCTCACGAACAACAACTCCGTGGGCTTCATCAACAACACGAACGATCCGAGGAGGCTGAAGATTTACGGCCTGCCCGGCTGCCTGAGCATTGACCTGAAGAACAGCAGCGAGATGTATGCCGCCATTTATGCCCCCGAGGCCGATATCACGATGTTCAACAGCGCCGGGTTCAGCGGGGCGGTTACCGGGAAATCCTTCACGCTGAAGGAATCCGGGATTTTCGAGTTTGACACACGCCTCCGGAGCGTTAATATTAACGACCCGGCGGCCCAATTCGTCATAGACCGCTGGTGGGAAAACTGAGCGTGGCTCGCTGAGCACGAAAGGATGAAGTTGTTGGAAGGATTCACGTTGGGGGCTCTGCCGCTGATCGGGCTGGACATCGGCACGACGGCGGTGAAAGCGGCACGGATTCGCCGCAAGGGCCGGAACATCCTGGTCACCGGCCTGGCGTGGGCCGCACTCGATGCCCTCGATGCCGTGGTTGCCGAAGGCTCGCCTGTCTCCGATAAAACCGCCCTGGCGATCTGGCGGTGCGTAAAGATTCTCCACGACGACGCGGCCGTGTGCAGCGTTGCCGGGCCCGATGTCGCCGTCCGCACGTTCGAATTCCCCGCTCTGCCCCGCAAGGAGCTGGCCTCCGCAATGGAGCTGGAGGCGATGCAGGTCTGCCCATTCGAGATCAGCGAGGGCGCGGTGGCCTACCAGTTGTTGCGGGGTCCGGCCGGGCGAGTCGGCAAGGGCGAGAGCACCGAACGCATGCTCGGCATCTTCGCCGCCGCCAAGAACACCACGATTCGCCAGCGCCGGGAGCTGTGCGAGGAGGGCAAGGCCCGGTGCGTCATGGTGGACGTCGATGGGCTGGCGCTGCTCAACTGCATGGAGGCGTGCAACCTGCGAGACGAGGGGGAGTCGGCCCTCGTGCTGAACATCGGCTCGACGTACACGAACGTGGCGATCATTTCCGACGACGGCCTGCCGTTCGTCCGCGACATCGCCTACGCGGGCGACCACATCATCAGCCACATCTGCCATAGCACCGGCTCGCCGAAGAAGACCGTCGCCGCCGCCCTGATCAGCTCGGACACGGACCCGACGATGCTCGAACGGGTGCGGCCGAGCCTGAAGGAGGCGTGCTCCACTTTGGCCGACCGGGTAAGCGAGACGGTGCGCTACTATGGGACGCGAAAGTCGGGCCCGGCGGTGGACCGGATCTTCCTGTGCGGGGGGCTGAGCCAGTCGTTGGCGGCCATGGATGCGCTGGTTCCCATGCTGCCCGGCGAGGCCCTGTTATGGGACCCGCTGACGATCCTGCCGTGCACGCGGTCGGTGCGCCGGAACAAGGCGGCCGAGCACGGCCCGGCGTTCACCGTGGCCCTGGGCCTGGCGTTGAGGATGCTGCGCGATGTTCACGATTGACCTGCTGAAAGGGACGGGCAAGCCGCCGCTGAGCCACCCCGTACGGATGGCCGGGGTGACCGTCGCGTTCGCGCTTGTGGCTATCGCGGCCGTGCTGGACGTCGCTCGCTATTCGCGAGACAATATCGATCTGGGGTTGCAGGCACGGTCCCTGCGGTACTACACGGAAGAAGTCGCGAAGCTGAGCGATGTGGCCAAGACACTCGACGCGGCCGAGAAACGAAAGAGCCACATCAACAGTGCCCTGGCGGAAGTGAACAAGGCCCTGGGCCTCCACACCCAGTGGTCGCCTCTTCTTGTCGCCCTGGCCGCCGGCGTCCCGGATTCCATCGCAATCGCCGATCTGATGGCCAAACGGGAAGAGGCCAAGGGCAAGTACGAGTATTCGCTGATCATGGGCGTGGTGTCGCCGACGGGTCCGGCCGCCGTCGAGCAGACCGTGCGGGCCTTGCGCCAGGCGCTGCCGCTGGTCAGCGGGCCGGACAGCGTGCGCATCATCTCGCAGCGCCAGCAGCAGATGGAAGGCCGCGATTTCCAGTATTACGTCATCGAGTGCCAGCTCAAGCTGTAGAGAGTCAAAATGTCCCGAGATCTCAAATCCTTAGTCCGGTTGGCGGTCGCCTGGGTGATTTGCCTGATGGTAGTGGCGGCCTTTCATTTCGCCCTCGTCGGCCCGCAGGCACGCGCGCTGACGACCGGGCGCGCGCTGGCCACCGCCAAGGCCGAGCGCTTCAGCCTCCTGCGCGGCGCCAAGTCGGCCCGGGCCCAGGAGCAAATCAAGGAGGAGCAGGAGGAGCTCGAGCGGCGGTATGCCGATTTCGTCCTGACCAGCGAGCAGATGAACGACTTGGACTTTCGCATCCGCGCCATCGCCGAGAAGAGCGGGATCCGGGAGTTCTCTGCCCGGCACCTCGGAACCGTCTCGAAGATGGGGGACACACCGCTCAAGCAGATCGCCCAGCGCGATCTGGCCGTATCGTTCAACTGCACATTTGGCGATTTCCTTCGCTTTGTGAACGAGATGGAGCGGCACCAGCCGATCCTGATCGTCGATCAATTCACGCTGAAGACCGGGGCCCAGAAGGAGAGCGGGCTCTCCTGTATGCTGGACTGCTGCGTCCTCTACCAGGTCGGCGTCCCGGTCGCCCCAGCGGCGACGGCGCAATAGAAACGGGTGGCGGCGTTGGGGACGCGGCCACCCGTGTGTGCTCTGCCTGCCTGAAAACCGTCATTCTCCGGCGAGGTTAGTCGTCCTGACCGTCTTCGATCTTCGTGCCGCAGTCGAACATGACCTTCGGGGCGGCCGGCTCGCGGAACTCGCCATTCATCCGCTCGTACTTCTTGGCGTCGGAGGGGACGAGGCTCGGGTCGGTGATGATGTGCGGCGTGATGAACACGATCAACTCGCTGTTGACCGCCTTTTCGCCCTTGTACTTGAAGAGCTCGCCAAGGATCGGGACGTCGCCGAGCACGGGGATCTTGGAGACTTCCTGGATGACGTCTCTCTTTCGCAGTCCGCCGATGACGACGGTCTGGCCGTCGGCGATCAGGGCCTGGGTCATGGCCTCGCGGGTATCGACGATGGGCTGCGGGCTGCTGATGGCCGTCAGACCCGTCGGGATGATGAGAGAAACCGTGCCGGTCTGCACGCTGAACTTGGGGGCCAGCGTGAGGCGGATCTTGGTGTCGCGCGTGATGTGCGGCGTCACCAGCAGCGCGACGCCGACTTCCTTGAACTTGGTCGTGCCGATGTTGCCCCCGCCGGAGGTCTGCGTCAGCTCCTGGTAGGGGATTTCCGATACGATTTTGATGTTCGCCTCTTCATCGTTGAGGACCAGGATCTTGGGGCTGGCGAGCAGTCTCGCCTTGACGTCGTCCTTGGCGGCGTGGAACGTGGCGTCGATATCGACATCGTCGTTCAGCACGCCGAACCGCAGTCCGAAGCTCGACTTGGGGGCCTGCTTGATGGTGCTGGTAAAGTCACCCCGTGCGAAGGGCTCCGTCTTTCCGCCGATGGCAAGCCCCGTGTCCGGGTCGAACAGCGTGAAGGTGCCCGCCGACCAGTCGAATCCGAAGTCGAGGAAGGCCGAGCAGGACACGTCGTAGATCCTCGCCTCCACGAGAATCTGGGGCGTCTCCCGGTCCATTTGTGCGATGATCTCATCGAGCATCTTGATCTTATCCTCCGTGTCGGTGATGCAGAGATGCCCGGTCTCCGTGTTCATCGCAACCTTGCCTTGCGCCGAAAGCATGTCCTTGATCGCCTTCTGGATCGCGTCCATGCTGGCGTAATCGATGTGGTAGATCTTGGTCTGGTAGCGGATCATGTACTGGGCCAGCTCGTTCTTGGGCACGATCCGCACGATGGATTCGCT
>Ga0315282_10001806_pt1 | contig 39985 bp, 21 predicted proteins | sample YL17G07_20_MG_FD_203693 | JGI IMG/M metagenome (GOLD analysis project Ga0315282, IMG submission 203693) | Sediment microbial communities from Yellowstone Lake, YNP, Wyoming, USA - YL17G07_20 | ecosystem: Environmental > Aquatic > Freshwater > Lake > Sediment | place: USA: Wyoming | collected...
GCCGACAACACGAATTTCGTAATCGATGGGTTCAACAACCAGAACCTGCGCCTCGGCGGCGCTCAGGCGCGGCCGAATATCGACGCCATGCAGGAATTCAAGATGCAAACCACCGGCTATTCGGCGGAATACGGCCGCCTGGCCGGCGGCACCATGAACATGGTGCTCAAGTCCGGAACCAACCGCGCCCACGGCACCTTGTTCGAGTTCCTGCGCAACGATACCCTGGATGCGCGGAACTTCTTCGATCCCGAAAAGACCAAGTTGCGCCGCAACCAGTTCGGGGCCATGCTGGACGGCCCCGTCTACATTCCCAAGGTGTACAACGGGCGCGATCGCACTTTCTTCCTTTTCAGTTGGGAGAGCTACCGGCAGATTCTGGGCGACTCGCAACTGACACGGGTGCCGAGTTTATTGGAGCGGCAGGGCGATTTCTCAAAATCGCCCGATGCCGATGGCAATCCCGCCAAACTCGTCGATCCACTGAACGGCGCCGCCAATGCCTGCGTGTCCGGCAAGACCGGCAACTGTTTTCCCGGCAATATCCTCCCCGCCGCCCGCTTCGATTCGATTGCCAAGCAAATCATACCTTACTATCCCCTGCCGAACCGCGCGGGGATAAACAATTACTATGCGGTTGGCAACGACCCGGACACGTGGAACAGCTTTCTGGCGAAGATCGATCAGCGGCTGAGCGGTTCCGACAGTCTGTCGGGGCGCTTCCTGAGACGCATGGACCACACCACGGATCCGTTCGGAGGAAGCGAGACGGGTCTTTTCGCGACTACCGCTCAGCCAACGCAGATGCTTGCGGGGTTGAGCTACACGCGGCTGTTCAGCCCGACCCTCATCAATGAGGCGCGCTTCGGCCTCACACGAAGCACTCAGCAAGAGGTCGGCAGCCTGATGGGCCACGACTACGCTGCCGACTGGGGGCTGGCCGGCTCGACCAACGATCCCTTCCTGGTGGGTTTTCCCCGCATTCAGGTCAATGACATGGCCGCCATCGGCGTTGAGAAGAATCAGCCCGTTCTTTTCACGGTGAATAACTACCAGTGGGCGGATACGCTCACCTGGGTGAAGGGCCGGCACTTGGTGAAATTCGGCGGTGATGTCCTGCGCAACCAGTTCTTCCAACCCTTCTACAACAACACCCGCGGCACCTACGTTTTTAATGGCTATTGGACCACGGTTCCGTTTGCGGATTTCCAAATCGGCATCCTGAACAAGTTCAGCAGGACGGTCGGCGGCAATCCCAACTACCTGTTTTTCACCAGCTACGGGGCGTTTGCGCAGGATGACTTCAAAGCCACTTCGAACCTGACGCTGAACATCGGCGTGCGCTATGAACTGTCCAAGCCGCCCGTGGAAAAATACGGGCGTTATTCGAACTTCGTCCCCGAACTGGGAAAACTGGTGCTTTCCAGCGACAAGACCGTTCCAAACCTGCAGCAGTACGTCGCCGACGTGGGCCTGACCGGACTGGTGTCGTTGAAGGATCAGTACGGGCTACCGGGCGCGCTCGTCTACACGCCCGAGAAATGCTTTGCGCCGCGCTTCTGCTTCGCCTGGCGGCCCGCCGGAGGCGCCGGACCGTGGTCCGCGGCGGCTACGGCATCTTTTATGGCAACAACGTGTGGAACCCGATCCGCAAGGCCATGGGCGACGTCTTCCCCTTCAGCGTGGAGGAGACGTACAGCAAGGCCAATAAACAGCCGAAAAACCTGACTTTCCAAAACCCGCTCGGCGTCTCGAGCAAACTGGATGGAGTGCTGACGCCCAACGGGATGCAGCTTCATCCCGATGCGGCATACCTTCAAAGCTGGAACTTGACGCTGGAACGCGAGATCGGCAAGGCCATGGCCGTCGAGGTGGCCTACATCGGTTCGAAGGGCACGCACTTGGGAAGGTCCAGCAATATCAACCAGCCCATACGGATTCTCGCGCTGCAGTTGTCGGGCGGCGGATTCCCGCGTCCCATCTCCGGATTCAACGACATCACCTATTACGCCTTCAATACCAACTCGATCTACAACGCCGGCCTCCTCACGCTGCGCAAGCGCTTTGCCCGCGGCCTCTTCTACCGCCTGAACTACGTCTACAGCAAATCGATCGACTACGGCTCGCAGATCAACGGCAACGGCGACGGCGGCGACGACCCCCAGGATCCGCGCAATCTGAGGCTCGAGCGCGCCCGCTCCGACTTCGACAGAGGCCATAGCCTCAGTACCATGTTCATGTACGACCTGCCCCTGCGCCGGCACTTTCTATTGAGCAACTGGCAGATCGGCGGGACCGGCCGTTTTCAGACCGGGCAGCCATTTACCGTCACCACCACGAGCTCGCAACTGGACCAGGGCGAGGCCAACCGGCCGGACCGCATCGCCAAGGGGACGCTGGCCAACCCCACCCCCGATATGTGGTACAACGTGTCGGCCTTCCGGCTGGTTCCGAACGGCGCGTACCGCTTCGGCACCTCGGGCCGGAACATTCTCGACGGGCCGGGGCTGATGGACTTGAACGTTTCGTTGATCAAGCGCATGCGGATCGCCGAAAGATACAACCTGCAGTTCCGGTGCGAAATGTTCAATGCCTTGAATCACCCGAACTTCAATCTTCCGGCCAGGGCCGTGAACGCGCCGGACGCCGGGATGATCACCAGAACGCGGAGCCCGCGCCTGCTCCAGTTTGGTTTGCGGTTGCAGTTCTAGCTATGTGCCGGCGGCGCGCTTGCGGGCGCGTTTGCGGGCCTTCCGGCCGCCGCCGGCGCCTTCCTGCTTCGCCTTCGCAGCCTCTTCGCTTCCCGGCCACGGAACGCCCAGGTTCTGGCTGTCTTCCTTCTGCCCGCCCGGCGCCCAGCTTTCGATGTCGCCCGTGGTGGACCGGTAATCCCAGGAGTCGCCGGTCTCCTTCATGAGGGCGGCCAGTCGCTTGTCCATCTCTTCCAGAAGCGCGCGCGATGCGCGGTCATCGACCAGGTTCTTCAACTGGAGAGGGTCTTTGAGGACGTTGGTGAGCAGCCACGGGCCCTTTACCGTGCGGGCGTAAGAGTATTCGCGCGTGCGCAGCGCCCGCCAACCGGGCCAGGGCACGTAGGCATAGACCATTTCCAGGTAGACGTAATCGCGGGGCGGCCGCGAGATCTTGCCGGTCAGCAGCGGCGAATAGTCAACCCCGTCGATGCCAGAGGCCGGTTTGACGCCGGCCAAAGCGGCCAGGGTGGGGTGTACATCGATGGTGCTGAACGGATCGTCGATCACCTGCCCCGGGCGAATCGCGCGCGGATAGCGGATCAGGAACGGGACGCGCGCCGAGGCCTCATGCGGCCAGCGCTTCGCCCTGTACCCGTGCGACCCAAGCATGTCTCCGTGGTCGGACGAATAGCACACAATCGTGTCCTCGGCGACGCCGGCGCGGTCCAGGGCCTCGAGGATTCGCTTGAACTCCACGTCCAGGCTCTCCACCATGCCGTAATAGTCGGGAAGAGAGGCGCTGGCGAACTCTTTGGGCAGGCCGTCAGGAACGTTCGGCGCCAGTTGCAGCCGGCCTTCGTAATGCTTGCGAAATTCCGAGGGCGCCTTGTAAGGAGCGTGGGGCGGAAGCCAGGAAAGGACAAACAGCCACGGCTTGTCGCCTCGGCTTCTTTCCTCGATGAAGCGGATGGTGCGGTCGGTGAGAAGGGTTGGCTTATAGACCATCGTCTCGACCTCGCGGCCATTGGCGTCGCGAGACTTCACGCGCACAAAGTGGCCGCCCGCCGATTTCCCCTTCTCGCCGATCTGGTCCGCGGGGAAGCCAAGCGGCAGGGAATTCTCGCTGCCATAACCCGCCGGGATGTGCCACTTGCCCGCGTAGCCGGTGACGTAACCCGCATCGCGAAACTGCTCGGCGAAGCCGCGGGCGTGGCGCGTGAAGCGCACCCCGTTGCTGGCCACACCGTGATGATGGGCGTACAGCCCGGTCATCAGGCTGGCACGATGCGGGCAACAAACGGGCGTGTTCGCCATGGCCGCATCCAGCCGCGCCCCCTGCCCGGCAAAGCCGTCGAGCGCCGGGGTATGCACGTTCGGGTCGCCGTAGCACGCCATGGAAGTGGCGCGCTGCATGTCGGAGAAAACGTAGAGGATGTTGGGACGGCGCGACTTCTGCTGCGCACCGGAAAGGCGGATGCCGCTCAGCCCCAGCGCGGCCATCCCCGCGCCGGTCTGTATGAATTGCCGCCGCGAAACGCGGTTTTTGGAATCGCTCATACCAGAGAGTCCTTTCGCGAAGCAAGATGATCAAACCGCAACTGACCGTGCGATTCTATCAGAGGCGCGCCGGGCCGCCGCGCGGCGATTTGATCTCGTCACCCGGTGGCCGGCACCATCGCCACGACCGCCGTCTGCAGGCAGCAGAAGAACGGAACGGTTGCGCTGCTGGCCGGCCGATTCGAGCATTGGTATCCCGCGGATGGCGACCGGCCCGTTTCTGCCCGGCCCAATGCAATCATCCTTTACTCGCCGCTGGTGGACTGGCTCGAAGCGGGAAGCATGTCGGCGAATTTCCTCCTGGTGCTCGGCGGCGACAAGGAACTCGGCGCCAGAATCTCGCCCGCGCGGCACTGGCGCAAAGACTCGCCGCCGACGCTTGTCATGGTCGGCACGCAGGAGCCGCCGTTCGCCACGGTGAAGGAGTTCGCGGAAAAGTGGAGCGCGGCAGGAGCGCCGATCGAACTCTACGTGGCGGAGGGCGCCAAACGGGAATCGTTATCGCCCGTCTGACGGCAGGGAAGAATCGCTTGGGTCCTCTGGCTCCCCGCCGCCTACCCAACGCTGTGAGACGGGCCAGCGTTCTGGAGTGTGGTTGGTCCAGGAATGTCGAATCGTTGGTTGCCCTGCGCGCGCGCCAGTTCCTGGATGGTCATATGAGCATGCTTCGCGATTAGCTTCGGCTGGCGTGCCGGAATGCGGTCCTGGTGCGCGCTGTCATCCCACTTGAGATACAGGTGCGGCGCCAGTTTTTCCTCCGGCGCTCCCGCGAAACGAAGCGCGGGATACTTGAACTGCGGTCCGTGCACCCAGCGCCCGCGGGCACAGTAAAAGCAATACATGCCGAGCTTCCAGGCGAGGTTGGAGCGCTTGCGCACCACCGCAAAATCCAGGCTCTGCCGCCAGGCGGTCAGCATGAATTCCCATTGCAGCTTTGTGAGCTCGCGGGCCTTCAGCGCGTGCCCGCCCGCCATGCGCGTCTCCTCCAGCGGGGTGAAGATGGAGGGGACGTATAGCACTTTGTTCTTGCGAAGCCGGCCCAACAGGTCAAGGGACTGCTTCATATCGTCGTCGGTCTCACCCGGAAGGCCGACGATGAACGTGCAGACCGGGAACCAGTTATTGCGATTGAGAATCTGAATCCCCTCGACCACGATCTCCTGCCAGTCCCTCACGTCGAACGGCAAGGCCTTGCCCGGCATGGTCAGCGCCGCCAGGCGCGGCGAGCCTGTCTCGATGCCGACCAGCGGCGAAAGGAACGTCTTGTCCGGGTGAGTAGAGGCAGGGTTGCGCAGAATGCTCTTGCCCAGAAGAACCTTGGACAGTTCCTGGATCAGGTGCGGATTGACGAGTGCCGGCGTGAGCGTGGCATGCGAGAGGGGTACATAATCTACGCCTTTGAGCCCGGCAACGGACTCGTAGAGGTTCACCAGGGCATCCGCGTTCGGCACATAGAAGGGAGATCCGGCGCCGTAGATAAAAATGTCCTCCGAGACGGGGAACATGCCCCGGCCGCCTTCGCGGATGTTCGCCTTGGCCACTTCCAGCAACTCTTCCGGGGGGAGCGAGATCCGGGTCTCCAGCGTCGGCGTGCAAAAAGCGCACTGCCGCCCGCATCCCCGGGTCATCTCCAAAATCCCGAAAGTCGAGCGCTTATGGGGGAGCACCATTTGCTGGAGGGCCGGTTCGGGCGCCCGCACCACGCGGGGAAGAGTCTGGCCCTCGTCGGCCATTCGGAATAGATCCGCAATTACGGACTCGCCGCGGCCGATCACCAGGCAGTCCACGCCGAGCCGGTCAAGGGCGTCCACTTTTTCGATTTGCCAGGCGCCCGCGCCGCCGACAATCACCTTGGGCCGGTGCTTTCTCAGAGCGGGGTGGAAGAAGATGCGCTCGGTTTCGTAGGCGTTGATGGGCCGAGCCGTGCTTCCGAATATATTGCTGTAGACGCCCGTGGAGAAGGCCGCGCCGATCGGGTTGTGGGCGCTCACGCCGACCGCGCGCGTGCGAGGTCCGACGAACAGGTGCAGATTGTCCGGGTGGCAGACGGCCACGTCCTCAGGCGGGTAGTGGCGAAGCAGGATAGCCTCGGCCACCCGGACACCGTACGGGATCACCACCGCCGTCCCGTCCGGATGGGCCGCGTCCTCAAGATTCTTCTTGTAGGCGAACCTGGGCGCGAATTGCGCCGGTACGGAGGCATAGACCATCTGCTTCCAGGGGCTGAATTGCTGCTCCGTGCTTTCTGTGGCCGGGGCCGTGAGAACGAACCGGACACCACGAGGATCGTAAACCAACAATGACCTCCACGGGAAACCCGTTCATTTTCACCCGTTGCGCGCCTCGAAGACAAGGGCTTGTGCTGTTCGGCAATGGGTCAGTTTGAATTCTCCCATCGTCTGGTTGGAGTGGCGTTTATGGAGCGCCGGCGTCCCCCCGGCTCTCGGGTCCTCTAGACTGCGCCGCACCACGATCCCTTACCCGCGCGCGCGAACCCGAGCCAATCTGTCAGCGAGGACCGGCGGTAGAGCGGCTTCCATCTCCGGCGTGACAAGCCCAGCGTCGTCCAGGTCCTTGAGGTGCGCTTCGTCATTGGCCCGAAAGCTTGTGAGCTTCATGCGGACCAGGTCCGCTAGCGGGATCAGCCGAACCCCTTTGATCTCTCGATACGTTCCCAATTCAGGGGTTGGCTCAGGATATTCCGGCCGAACCTTCTCGCCGGTGAAAACCAGATGGATCGCCCTCCGAGCCGACGGCTTCGCGGTCTGCACCAGCATGTCGACTCCGGCCACGTGCCGGTGCTCGAGACCGAACGGCTCGGCGGCCCTGGCGATCTTGTCGAGGTCCTCGCGCCGCACGGCGATGTCGACGTCTCTGGTAAGTCGCCCAGCCTCGGGCTCCATCTCCTCCACGTATAGGTAGGCAGCCAGACCTCCGACGATCCTATACTCAAGTCCGGCGGAGGAAAAAATCTTCTCCACGAGCTCCGCCAAGTCAAACAGTTGTTCCACTCGCTCCTCGAAGAAGGTATTGTCGAAAACGGCCATGGCGACTCGCCCATTATCGCACCTATCGCCCCGATACAGTGGGGAGGAAAGGGTCAGTCTGAACTGTGCAGTCGAAACGGTCGCGCATGGTCGCCGCGGCGGCCACCCGGAAAGGATGAAAACGCGGCGCCCGGCGGGCGCCGCGTATGGAGCGCAGGCCTCTGGCCGGCCCCGGGGCCGCCGGGACGGCGGCGCTCCATATTCTCAGGTCAGAATGCTGGACATGGAATGGTGCGGCGTGGGCTTCGGCGGGTTGGGAACCGCGTTCTGAACGTAGAGGCACAGCAGACCGATCACTTCGCGCTTTCTTGAACGTCGTCCGACCAAGCACAAATCGCGCAGTTCTGGCCGTCCCATTTTTCCCATTATTCTGATTTTCCCCCAAGGCCCTCAACCGTTGGGGGGGAGAAATTCCGAGAAATAAGAATGGCTCCCCCGGTGCAACTCGCACCGGCGACCCTTCGGTGATCGCCAGGTTCGCCAGGGGGGCTTGACAAGCGTGATATGCTATTCTTTATGGGCGTTAGTAATTTCAATAAGAGATAGGAAGTTTGCCGGGCGGGAGGGCCCGCGGCCCGCCGGCGGAAGTACATGGCAGGCGGGATGCGGGCGGCGCGGAGACGCCGACCCCGATCTTTGACAATTGAATAGCTTGGCTTCGACCTGCGGCTTGCGGGCTATTGTGCCCCTCGCGGCCCGCCGGCAGCTTCGCTCTGGCACCGAGCCACCGGGGTTGCCGGCGGGGACAAAGCTCCCGGGACCGCCGGCGCGCGCAAATGTTTTGAGACACGATTGGCTCGTTTGCCCTGTTCCAACCTGTATTAACAGGTGGCGCCAGCCGGTCGGGTTGCAACACCTAAACCATTGAATGGACAATTGGGGCGGACGCTCCATAGCCCGTTGGTTTTCCGCCAGACTATGGACGCGGAACGATTCTCACCTCGACCCAGTGCTCCTGGCGATCATCGACGAGGGGAATGCCTTTATCGTCTTGCTCGACGCCATCGACTGTGATGGCCATGCCGGCGCCGGCGGCCCGCGTTTGCGTCACGGCGATGTGATAAACCGTCTCCCGGTAGCGGTAGTGCACCTTGAACGTCTCCCATTCCGGAGGAACGCACGGGCTGATGCGGAGTTTGCCTGGCTGCAGGGTCAGTCCCAACAGCGATTCCACAACCAGCCGGTACATCCATCCGGCCGAGCCGGTGTACCAGGTCCATCCACCGCGGCCGGTGTGCGGCGGTACGGCATAGACATCGGCCGCAACCACGTACGGCTCAACTTTGTATATGTCCGTGTCCGCGGCGGTTTTGGCGTGGTTCATCGGGTTGATCAGCCCAAACAATTCCCACGCGCGCCGGCGATCGCCCAACGCCGCGAACGCCATCACCGCCCAAATCGCCCCATGAGTGTATTGCCCGCCATTCTCTCTCACGCCGGGGACGTATCCTTTAATGTAGCCGGGATTCAAGTCCGATTTGTCGAATGGCGGATCGAGGAGGCGAATCAAGGCATGATCCCGGCAAACGAGCCGCCGGTCCAGCGCTTCCATAGCCATGAGCGAGCGTTCGGTGCTACCCGCCGCGGAAAGAACGGACCAGCTTTGCGCGACCGAATCAATCTGACATTCGGCGTTGCCTGCCGATCCAAGCGGCGAGCCGTCGTCGAAGTACGCGCGGCGGTACCATTCGCCATCCCAGCCGTGTTCCTCGAGCTTCCCGCGAACCTGCTCCGCCTCTTGTCGGCAGCGCCGCTCCAGGGGCGCGTCACCATGGGCGCGCGCAACGGCGGCGAACCGGGTGAGCACCTCGTAAAGGAAGAATCCCAGCCAAACGCTTTCGCCCTTGCCTCCCGCGCCCACGATGTTCATGCCATCGTTCCAGTCACCGGAGCCCATCAAAGGCAGGCCGTGCTCGCCGAATTTCAGGCCGTTCACAATCGCTCGGACACAGTGGTCGTATAAGGTGGCCGTTTCCGCCGACCGGCCGGGCAAGTCGTAATACGAGTCCTCTTCCGTCTTTACCGGACGGCCTTCCACGAAGCAGGTAAGCTCATCCAACACCGCTGTATCGCCGGTACTGAGGACGTACCGGCAGGCCGCCAACGGCAACCACAGGAAATCATCCGAGCAATGCGTGCGCACGCCGCGGCCCGATGGGGAATGCCACCAGTGCTGGACGTCTCCTTCCACAAACTGGCGGGCGGCACAGCGCAGAAGCTGCTCGCGCAGGAGGCCTGGCTCACAGTGGATGAGCGCCATGGCATCCTGCAGTTGGTCGCGGAAACCGAAGGCGCCCCCTGGCTGATAGTATGCGCTGCGCGCCCACAACCGGCACGCCACGGTCTGGTAGATGAGCCACCCGTTGGTCAGAATGTCGAGCGACTGGTCGGGTGTCTCAACATTCACCGCTCCAAGCGTGTGATTCCAGTACTGCCACACCGCCTGGAGTGCCTGACGGGCAGCAGCCGAGCCGCGGAAACGATTCACCAAATCGCCGGCCTGCTCGGCATTGTCTCCCGCCCCAAGCACGAAGACCAGCTCACGCTCTTCGCCGCCGGACAACTCGAAGGGGACCTGCATCGCCGCGCAGGGATCCAAAGCCGCCCCGAATTTTCCGGAAAGCCCGGATCGGGCCATAGCGGCCGGACTTCGAAGTGTGCCGTTGCGCCCCAGAAATTCTGTCCGGTCGCCGGTCACGGTTCGGCCCGCACCCTCCACGTTGAAAAACGCGACGCGGTCAGCGAACTCAGCGTTATAGGAATTGCGCGCGAACATCGCGCCGCAGTTCGTGTCCATGTCCGTGACAACGTGCATTGCCGATTTCGGCCGCAGGTCGCCAAGGAGCCACTCCGCATATCCGGTGGCGCAAAGCCGGCGGGCTCGCCCCGACTCGTTTCTCACCTTCAACACGGTGAATTTGACCGGTGCGTCCACGGCAACGTACACCCAGGCCTCCGTGCGGACGCCGTTCTCGGTATGCTCGAAGACGCTGTAGCCGAACCCATGACGGCTGACATAGGGCGCCACCGCGCGGCTGGGCAGCGGCATGGGAGACCAGTAGTGGCCCGTCTCTTCATCGCGGACGTAGAAAGCCTCTCCGCTCGAATCGCTCACGGGGTCGTTGTGCCAGGGCGTGAGGCGGAACTCGTGGGCGTTCTCGAACCATGTGCAAGCACCGCCACTTTCCGAAATCACGGTCCCAAAGCGGGGATTGGCCAACACATTTACCCAGGGCGCTGGAGTCACTTTCTCGCGCGTCGTCGTGATGACGTACTCGCGTCCGTCGGCGGTGAATCCGCCCAGCCCATTGAAGAACCGGAGATCGCCTCCCGTTTCCGCCGCGGGTTCTGTGGGGATCGCTTTGTAGGCTCGGCTGGGTGTAAAGAGCGGCACTGCCGTTTCCACCGGGCCGCGCCGATTGGTCTGCTCCGCCAACGTTCCCCGGCTGTCGGTGAGGATGGCACGGGCAACAGACTGGAGCAGAATGCGGTCCTCGTTCGAGATCTGGTCCGCCGGCCTGACGAAAATAGCGCCCGGCCGATCTTTCACCTCGGCTTCTATACCGGCGGAGATCAGGCCCATGATCTGGTCCTGCAACAGTTGCCGGTAGCCGGCGTGCTCTTCGTTCCAGATCACGAGGTCGACGGCCAATCCCTTCAACCGCCAGTATGCGTGAGCCTGTACCAACTGGCGGACCAGTTCCATATTCGCCGTGTCCGCGATTTGCAGCAGCACGATCGGCAAGTCGCCGGAAATGGAGTAACCCCACAAACCCGATTGCCCGCGGCGATTCGTGATAAGGACAGCCGGATCGGCGCGGAGCCATGAGTTGGCGTAGATCACGGAGCCGGCGAGGCGGCCATAGAGTTGTGCGTCGGCGTCCGTAGCATTCAGTTGCCTGAGGACGACCTGGCTGTGGGTCCACGCCAGGTCGAACACGCGGTCGGCGAGACGCCGATCGTGGTATTTCTCGACCAGGCCGAGGCACGCCTCGCGGCTCTCGCCAACGCCGGAAACGATATTGATGGTTGCCGATTCCTGGGGATCGAGCACGATCTCATGCCGGATTGCGACAATCGGATCGAGCACCGAGCCTTCACCGCCCGAGAGCGGCGCGGCGCTCCGCATGGCGTCGGGATCGGCGACGGTATTGCCGCGGCCGATGAACCGCATGCGGTCCGTCTCGTACGACACCTCGCCGATGTCCGCGCCGTGCACAGCCATGAGATGAAACATCCATGGCGCGCGCTCATCGTGGGAACGCGGCCGTCGCGTGCAGAGAATCGCCCTCTGCTGGCGGACGATCTCGGTCTGAACAAACAGATTGCTGAATGCCGGGTGCAACGCGTCGGCCGGCGACGATGCCAGCACCACTTCCGCGTAACTTGTGACTTCGATCGCCCTGCGCGTTCGCGCGCGGTTGGTGATCCGGATGCGGCGCAGTTCGATGTCGTCCTCGGGCGAGACAGCAATTTCAGTATGAGTGTCGAATCTGTGGTTGCGGCACCGGAACTCGGCACGCGACTCCGAGAAAATGATCTCGTTGGCCTGGGTGCGTTTGAGCGTAGGCTGGTAGGCAGTGGACCAGAACTCCCCGCTGGTCACGTCGCGCAGATAACAGAAGGTGCCCCAGTTATCGCAGGTGGGGTCTTCGCGCCAGCGCGTCACGGCCATGTCTTTCCAGCGGCTGTAACCGCCTCCCGCATTCGTGATCATCACGTGGTATCTGCCGTTCGACAGTAATTGCACCTCCGGCACGGGCAAGTCCGGCGCGCTGAAAAGCCGGACCGGCATGTCAGGGACGACGGAGGCCTCACGTGCGCCCGAGATTTCGAAGGTGTGCGAATCAAATGCGGTGGCCCTGGGAACGCGCTCCTGGAGCAGCAGGTTGGTGGCCTGAAACGCGGGATCTGACTGAAAACGGCGCTGCATGGGGCGGTGCAGAAGCACATAAGCGAGCGAGAGCAAGCTCATTCCCTGGTGATGTGCCATGAAGGAGCGCACCACGGCGCTGGTTTGCCCGAGGGGCAGACGCGAAGGGGTGTAGTCAACTGCTTCATAGAAGCCGAATTTGCCGCCAAGTCCCTCGGCCGCCAACCGCTCCAGGTTGGCGCACGCCTCTTCTGGCGCTACCATCAGCGCGAGTGCCGAGGCATAAGGTGCGACTACCAGGTCGTCGCCGAGTCCCCGCTTGAGGCCCAGGCCAGGCACTCCGAACGCGCGGTACTGATAGTTCAGATGAGCGTCGATGGCGTTATAGCCGGATTCCGAGACTCCCCAGGCTACGCCGCGCTTCCTCCCATACCCGATCTGCCTCTCGACAGCCGCTTTATAGGTCTGGTCCAGAAGCGTGTTCTCGTAGGTCGGCATCACCAGAAGCGGCATGAGGTACTCCAACATCGATCCGCTCCAGGAAAGCAGGAGAGAGCCTCCGCCGGCTGTAGTGAGCAGACGTCCCAGCGCGAACCAGCTTTCCTGCGGCAGTTCTCCCTGCGCAATTGCCACAAAAGTAGACAATCTCGCTTCCGAAGCGAGCAGATCGTAGTAGCTGGGGTCCCGGCGACGTTCAGCCGCGTTGTAGCCAATGGCCAACAAATGACGTCCCTTGTCAAATAGGAAATCGTACTCGATCCGGGTTAATTCACGGGCCCGCTGTGCGAGTTGTTCAATGGCGGCAATCCGCGATTTGGCGCGCTCGCGCGCTTCACAGTCCGCTTCCAGATCGGCCAATTGGCGCAGCGTCGGGATACGGCCGGGGGCCTCCAACGAAGCCGCGACGGCATGGCAGGGGGTAAAGAAGGCCAGTTCATCGAGGGCCTCCCGGCATTGCCGCGCGAAGGCGCGTGCCCACCACACGGCATCGCTCTTGGGATTGGCCTGGAAGCCATCGACTGCTTTGGCAGCGGACAAAGCCAGCCGTTCGAGGCCAACGCGTATGGCCGCCAGCGTCTCCGGTCGCGAATCGGAGGCAGCGCCGAGTTGCATCTGCAGGTCGGCAAGGTGGTCCGGCGCCTCTCCTGCCGCCGCTTCCACGAGAACTCCAAGGGTGTCGCTGAGCCCGTCAAACAGCCGCGGTCCCAGGATCTGTTGGTCGGTGAGTTCCAGCAGGCCCGGCCGCAGCGTCAATAGATGACCCGCGAGATTGCCGCTATCCACGGTTGAAACGTAGGCCGGAGAGAGCGGCTTCAACGATTGCGTGTCGTACCAGTTGTAGAAATGGCCGCGATACCTGTCCAGCGCTTCCATGGTGTGGAGGGCATTGGCCGTGCGCTCGATCAACTGGCCGGCGCAAATATAACCGAAGTCGTAGGCCGACAAATTTGCAAGCAGCGCCAGCCCCATGTTGGTCGGCGACGTGCGGCGCCCGACGATCACGGCAGGCTGCTCCTGATAGTTATCCGGCGGGAGCCAGTGATCCTGGGGGCCGACGAATGTCTCGAAGAAGGCCCACGTTTTCCGAGCCAGCCTTCGAAGAAACACTTTCTGGCCGGCAGTGAGCCCGGATTTCCGAAGCCCGAGCGGACGGCTGATCCACCACGCAATTATTGGCGACAGAAACCAGAGGGCCAGCACCGGCCCGGCCACCGCCAGTGCGGCCGGCCGGAAGAGGCCAAGACAGGTTCCTGCGGCGGCAGCCATGACAGGGGCAACCCACATGGAACACCAGGCAGCCATCGGATCCGAGCGCTTTCGGCGATACGGACCGACGGAAGGGTTCCATTCAAGAAGCCGTTTATGCGTGACCAGCATCCGCGCCGTTGTGCGCACAATGGCATCGCTGCTGAAGGCCGCCTCATAGGGGAGGCATACAACCGCGAATGCCGCCTGAGCGAAGCGCCGCTGGGTGGAGCGCGCCACTTCAGACAGGTGCTGCGCCCATAAAGTGTCGCCTGGTTTCCGAAGCAAATCCAGGATTGAGGCCAGCAGAGCAGGCACCACGATGACCCCAAGCACCGACAACGTCCAAAGCCAAGCCGATGGCAACACCATCCAGCCGAGCAGTAACAGCAGTGTCAAGGCGGAAGGCGCAAGACTGCGCCGAAGGTTGTCGAAGAGCTTCCAGCGAGACAGTCCGGGCAGCGGGTTCTTCTTAAGGCGGCCACCCAGGCCGGGAGCGCCGGGCAGTAGCCACCTCAAAAGCTGCCAGTCGCCGCGAATCCAACGGTGACGCCGGCTCACATCCCCGCTGTAGCGGGACGGGTACTCTTCGTATAACTGCACGTCGCTCAACAGCCCCGCCCGTGCGTAACAACCCTCCAGAAGGTCGTGGCTGAGGATGCGGTTGTCGGGGAAGCGCCCCTTAAGCGCCCGATCGAATGCATCCACCGCGTAGATTCCCTTGCCAATGAACGAACCTTCGCCAAACAGGTCCTGGTACACGTCGGAGACCGTGCGGGTGTATGGATCAATGCCGGCCTCGCTGCCCCATAAGCGGGCATACCGCGACCGGTTGATGCCGGGCAGACTGACGGCCACTCGCGGTTGAAGAATGCCGTAACCCTCGGCGATCCGCTGCTTACGTTCGTCGTACCATGGGCGATTCAGCGGATGCGCCATGGCTCCCACGAACTGCCGGGCCGAATCGCGCGGCAACTGCGTGTCCGTGTCCAGAGTGATGACGTACTTCACGTTGGCCAGAGGCGCCTTGTCGCCGACGACCAGCGAGAAGCGCTCCGTTGAGCCGCCGCGAAGCAGCGCATTGAGCTCCTCGAGTTTGCCCCGCTTGCGCTCATAGCCCATCCAGATCCGCTCCCCCGCATTCCAGCGGCGGGGGCGATGAAACAGGAAGAAGGCGCCGGCTGTTGCTCCCCGGTATTTTGTATTCAGCTCTTCGATACGCTGCCGGGCCAGGCGCAATAGCGGTTCGTCCTCGGGCAGTGTTTCCGCGTGCGCATCGCGAAAGTCGGTCAGCAGACTGAAGTGCAGGTTGGCGTCCCGATTGGCGAGGAAGCGGACTTCCAGGGATCCTATCAGCTCTTCGATATTTTCAGAGCTGACGAGCATCGTCGGAATCACCACCAGCGTGCGGCATTCCGGCGGAATGCCCGCGGAGAAATCCATTCGAGGCAGAGGATGCGGCGGCACCAGCAGGGTGACCAGCCAGTTTGCAAGGGCCACCGCCAATTGGCTTACGCACAGCACCGAGAGCGCGCCGATCGCCCCGAGACGCCAACCGTGGAGCCCGGCCGCATGGGCTTTGGCAAGTAAGCCTCCGGCCAGGACGGCGGTCACCAGCAGAACTGTGCCCAGGTAGACGGGCAACGGGAACCGGCGGCTGATTCTCTGAAGGGCATCGGAGATGGACAGGCGCGGTCTCACAACCTGTTCGAACCGCGGCAATCCTTTGTCGATCAGATAGAATCCAACGTGTACTGCGCGGTCGTTCTCGCCCTTGGCAGCCGCGCTCCGGTGCGCCAACGCGATCGCTGCGCGGGCCACTTCGCTCTCGGATAGACGGCTGCCCCTGGCCATTTTCTCCACAACGTGGCGATATCGGTCCCGGGTGCCAAAGTCCATTTCGCCGTAGACCCCGCCAATATCTTCACGCAGCGTCTGCTCGACAACGCTCATCGTCTCCACGAACTCGCGCCAGTCCATCGCGCCCAGGAAACGGAGACTGCCGATGCTGTTGCTCATGGAAACCTCGTCGGCGGCTTGTTGCTGGCTCTCCGACTGCACCAACTGCTGGATGGTCCAGCCGGATTCGGAAAGCCGCTGCTCAATCCAGGTGAGTGGCAAGGCCAGAGCGGGCCTCTGCCCTTGCAGCCGGCGCGCAAGCTCGGCGACAAAGGGGCCCACCATCGGCGGGCTCGACCGCGCCATGTCGGCGATCACCGGGATCAGGCTCTTGGGGTCTTTCTCGGCGGCCTCGGCCATCTGGTCCGCCCAATGGTCGGCCCGGTTGCGGTCGATTCTGTCGGCCGCGATTCGCGATCCGACGCGCCGCAGATTCTCAATCAGTGCCAGGCGGAGCATGATGGGGAGCGCCCACAATTCGCCCAACTTCAGGACCGCTGCCGTCTGGTAGGCCGCGACGAAACTGCTCAGGGTTTCCGGATCCACCCGGCCATCCCCGTGCGCGATCGTTTCGAGTGCGAGGTCATAAACGCGCGGGAGGCCGGCCGAACGAGGCAGTTCCTTGCTGTAACCTTCTGGCAAATGTCTTTTCGCGGTCCGAATCTGTTCTTCGATGAGATAGAAGTTGTCGACTAGCCATTCGCCGGCCGGCGCGATCGGGCGGCTCGCCTTGACCGCCTCCGTCAGCAGGTCGCGGACACCAAGCAGAACACCTTCGTTCTCGGCCAGCCGTGCCAGAAGCTGGTCGGGAGCGCGTTTCGTACTCAGTTTGTGCGAGCTCGCCAGGGACCTGCCGTGCTGCACCATCTGGTCGGCGCTGAACAACTCGGATCGCAGTGGCCGCTCGTCGCCGGCGTACGGCCGCGCCGCGGCGCTATTCCGAATGCGCGCGCCCAGGTCCAGCAAGTGCTCACGAATTTTCTCGCCGCTCACCCTCACGTTGAAGCTTTCTCCCTGGATGGCCGTAGCATGCGTGCAGCGGCTGATTCACCCCCAAATACCAAGGCACCCAATCCTAATGTCTCCGTGCCTTGGTGGTGAAATGACGCCCGCGGGCGGCGTAAAGCCAGCGCCGCACGGCTTCTCGACCGTTTCGGAGTACACACGCTCATATAACTACAGTGACAGGCTTCCGGGAGTGCGATCGGTGATTGACGGTATGGAGAGTAGCGGCTGGGTTCGCAGTGTCAACAGAGAGACCGTGAACGGCGCCAGACTGGCGAGGACCAGACAAAATGCCAGATTGCCAGTGAACGTGCCCACTGTCACAAACGGATTGAAGGCCAGGGTTATGGCGTAGAAGCCAAGCGCCCACCCGCGCTTGCGAGCGCGGACTGCCTGTACGGCAACCATGACGGCGCCGAGACTGACGACGAAGCGCAACGGCAGTTGATAGCTCGAAGCATACTTCCAAAACAAAGCCGCCAGGATCAATGCGCCGATGGAAGCCACTTTCATTATCTTCGTGGGCATGGAGAACTCCTCTTTCCGTGAATCCTTGCCGGCTTGGGAGAACGGCAGACTTCGCCGGGTCCCCAGATATCTTTGGAGCGCTGGTTCGGGCTGCGTGCAACCTGCTCTGCTCTTTTCTCTTGGAGCCGAGTTGGGGATCGCGATACGGGAATATCCCTGAACGGATTTCCCTAGCCGCGCCTTCTGTTGCGCGGCGTGCCTCGCGTTCCCAAAACAGCGCAACGGCCCATCCTCCACCACAAAGCCGCAAAGGACACGCAGAACCTGCAGAGTGCCTCCTGGCGATCTTTGTGCTCGTTGTGTCCTTGTGGCGAATGACGTGCGCCGGGGGGTCCGCGGAGCACGCCAGCGGGACTCGCGTGCTCCGGAACCGGTCCTGGCTGCTACCAACGCGGGGCGCGATCGCCACGGTCGCCACCGAACGACGACCGGGTCTTGGGACGCGCTTCATTCACCGTCAACGCTCGGCCGGCCACTTCTTTTCCGTTCAGCGCCTCTATCGCCTTGCCCGCTTCCCCGTCATCGGTCATTTCCACGAAAGCAAAGCCACGGGCGCGGCCTGTCTCCCGATCTGTGATGACATGGATGTTGTCGACCTGACCGAGCGGCTGGAACAGCGTTCGCAGGTCGCTTTCCGTCGTTTCAAACCCCATATTGCCGACATATAACTTTTTCATGCGTTTCACCTCGTCGTTGAGTGTAATGCGTGCCCGGTTCAGGAAACCGGTTTCCGGCATTTAGGTGGAGTCGAATTGGACAGGAAGCAAACTGGACGTGCGGATTGAATTCGAGCAAACCCGACTTCTCAAAACACCGTCCACACTATAGCACGTTGTGACAGGCGACGGGAAACAATCGGACGAGCGCGAAGGGATGCGCGAAATGAGAGCCACGAGCGGTGTTCAGCCGCCAGAACGGCAATGGCTTGAATAAAAAGTTAAATCCTATTGGTCTTTTCTGAAGCACGTATCTTTCCGTCTTCAAAAGGCGTAGAGTGGATATATGCTTCAATACCTGGGATTCACCGTGCTGCCTGCGACTCGCGACTACAGCTTCACTGTCCTCGTCAAGGACAGTCCCAACCGTTCCTTCACTGTCGTTATCGATCACAGCGCTTTCCGGCACGGCCTCCTGAAGTATCAAGAAGGGCCGGGACTTTGCTACGGGAAGCTGCTGGCGGCTCTCGAGGCCGAAACAGGCGATTCCCCATTGTGCTCCCGGCAGCAGGTGACCGAAGGGGAGGCGTCCGCGTACACGCTCTCCGGTCGCGCTAAGGGGCGGAAATGGACTGAAGAGGAGCGGCTGGAAGCGAGGAAACGCTTCAACGCCACCCGTGTGCAGCGGATCGCTCGCTGAAGCTCATTGTCGGACCGAAAGACGCTCGGAATGGCGTCCTCGGCGTGCTTGTGGACAGATCGCGCTGCCTCGCCAACCGAGTTCCACTTCAATGCCTTTGCGCACGGCAACCTGCTGTCGCAGGGCGAGGATCTCCAGGGCGGTGTTGCCCCGACTGCGGAAGAAGACGCGGAGTGCGGTCAGGAGCGCAAGGATGAATCGGACCATGAACGCATGGTTGTAACATGCGGCAACGCCGCCTCGGCAGGCCAAAGGCTCCGGACGGCAGGTCGCTGATTCCAAAAGGTCATGAGGTTTTGGCTACAGACGGTACACGAAGGCGCCGATCTGCCGCTAACCAAGTCCTCCGGTGGGCCGGCCAGCGAACGCCTCCGGCAGTTGCGCGACCCCGCCATTTACCGGGAGGGCAAGCGCACCTGGCTGCTGTATTCCATTGCTGCCGAGAGCGGGATTGCCATTGCCGAACTGATTGACGGCCGGTGATCCCCAGCGCTGTCTCTTTCACAGCCGCCAGTAGGACTGTACCGTTTGGTATCAACGAGACAGCGCTTTCTGCACCGCCGGGTAGCGCCGAACTGGCACCCGGTGTTTCCAAACAGAGCTGGACGCATCGACGATATCACCGAACACGAGCCATCGCATTTCGAGTGGCTTGCATAGTCAGGGTTCCTTGCGGCGTACCGATTCCTTCATCTCCAGGCCAGTCTCATAGACCAACTGACGCGGTTCATAGCCGTCGTCCTCGCGTTGTCGCGTCATTCCATAGCTTTTCCAGGTGGCGACGTGATCAGGCCGCCAGGGACGGCGTTCCCAGTAGTAGCCGCGGAATGGGTCGCGCGTCCGGTACATCCAGTCGATGAGCCGGTCGTGCAATTCGTCGCGCTTCGCCTTGTGGTCGGGCGATTCAATAAGGTTGTTCATCTCGCCCGGGTCGGTTTCAAGATCGTAGAGTTCATCCGTTGTGAGCAGGTTGACCGTGAGCTTGAAGCGTCCATCGCAAACGGAGCGGATCGGCTGGAAGCCACCCATTCCGTCGTGATCGATTTCGAACCGGCCGAATTCCATGAAGACCGCCTCGTTCGGCTGCACCGTCGGGTCACGGATTGTTGCCAACATGCTCTTTCCTTCCAGCGGCTTCGGCACGGGGAATCCGAAGGCGTCCATCAAGGTCGGAACAACATCGATGTGAGAGACCGGATGCGGGCACACGGTTTTTTCGGGCGCCTTACCCGGCCAGCGCACCAGGAATGGGATACGCGTGATTTCATCGTACATGGCCGGACCCTTACCGCCCAGGCGATGAGCGCCCAGAAAATCACCGTGATCCGAGGTGTAGATGACCAGCGCATCGGGAGCATGGCGATCAATCGCGTCAAGCACGCGGCCGATCTCGTAATCGACGAACGTGTGGCAACCAAAGTAATCGGGATTCTTTATCGGTCCCGGGTTCTTCCCGATGCGCGGTTCGGCCCAGATGCGGTGGTGCTCCGGCTTGCCGGCCAGATCATCGAGCCGGTTGGGCCCGGCGGGAAAACCGTAATCGCGATACATCTCCGAGTAAGGGCGAGGGCAAAGGAAGGGGCCGTGCGGTTCGTCGTAGGAAACGACCAGCAGAAAAGCCTCGCTGCCATGGTTCTTCAAGAAATCGATCGCGCGGTTGGAGCATTTGTGCGCGTAGGTAAACTCGGCCGTCGGCCCCGGATCGCGGTTGGTCTTCGTGTCGCGACTGCGCACGCGGTCCTCGGGCGACAGTTCCTCCAGGTAATTCCGGCCGTCGAACCAATAGCGCTTGTCCCAACCGCTGGGGCAGCGGCCGGTATCGAAGTAATCGGCGCCCGCAAGGTGCCACTTGCCCATGTATGCCGTGTGGATGCCCTTGTCGCTCAGCCTCTGGCCAACCGTGTGAACGATTTGGCCAAGCGCCATGCTGTTACCCCAGGTTCCATTGGTGTGTGGATACGTGCCGGTGAACAGCGCCGAGCGTGCCGGCGAACAGACGGGCTGGCAAGTGTACGCGCGATCGAAGCGGATGCCGCCGGCGGCTAGCCGATCCAGGTTCGGCGTACGAAGCCCGGTGTCGCGGTAGCAATGGAGCATGTCCGCGCGGGTGGTGTCCGTCATGATGAGAACCGCGCGGCGGCCCTTCGATGGTTTGCCCTGCGCGCGTAGATTGGTGGCGACGGCAGTTGCTACCGTTTGCACACCCGCGCCCTTGAGGAAATCTCTTCGCTTCATAATCTCCCCGGATTACTTCTGCAGCAATTCGTAGCTGACATAGGCAAACTGCTTGCTATCGGGCGACCAGGACGAGACGTTGATGGTTCCCTGGCCGCCGAACAGCTTCATCAGTTCGCGAATATCCGGCTTGCCCGGCTTCGTTCCCGGCGTCCGCATCATCCGGAGTACGACGTTCTTGTTGGCCGGGTGGTCGGGAATGCCCTTCTCGAACGAGAGGAACACCATCCATTTCCCGTCGGGCGAGATGTGCGGAAACCAGTCCTCGTACTCGTCGCTGGTGATACGCTCGGCCTTCGAGTCATCCGCACCGGCGCCGCCGGCCGGCATGCGCCAGATGTCCCAGCTTCCCGAGCGATTCGAGTTGAAGTAAACCCATTTTCCGTCGGGCGAATACTCGGGGCCGTCGTCGTAACCCGGGTGGCTGGTCAGGCGTTCCTCGGCGCCACCGTCGAAGGAGATGCGGTAGATGTCGAAATTATCGTTGCGTTGCGCGCAGTAGACCAGCCACCGGCCGTCCGGCGAGAAGCCGTGGAAATAGCTCGGAATATTGCCGGTCACCTGCCGGGGTTCGCCGCCGCCCGACGGCAGCACGTAGATCTGTCCGCCGGAAATGGCAAACCACTTCCCGTCCTTGGTAATACCGTGGTCGTTGTTGATGCTCTTTACCGATCCGGTGTTGACGGCCTCGATCTTTGAATCCGCGAGCCATAACCGCCAGAGCTTGCCCGGCGTGTTGAGAAGCAGGTACTGGCCGTCGGGCGACCAGTTGGGCGCCTGGTAGAAGCCTTCCGCGGTGAAGACGATTTTCTTGCTGCCATCGGCGATGTTATAGATGGTGACGAAGCTCTTCACCGGGGCGCGGTTGGCCTGCTGCCCCTGCTTCTGCACCGCCGGCTGCGCGAAAGCGGTGGCGCACGTTATCAATAAGCAAACGAGTAGTCTCATGATTGATTCCCTTCCTTACGTGGGGCGCCCCTATGTGGGCGCCCGCCCGCATCGTCTTTGCTCGAAGGCGTCCACCCAGCGGCACGCCTACGTTGCCGGTTTGTAAACAGCGGTTACAGTCACATTGCAAGCAGGCATGGTCAGTGTGGTGCAGTCGGCATTCACATCTGCGATGCTGGGATTGCCCGCGCCGATCACCCACTTATCAAATAGCTTTCCCGCGGGCGCCTTTCCTGCCGCAATGCGTACCACTGCCCCTGCGGCATAGCTGCCGTTGCCATGGCAGCCGTTGTTCACCGTCAGCGAATACGTCGCCGCAACCCGTTTGTAGATCGCTGTCACCAGCAGCAGGCCCGGCTGCGGCGGCGTTTTCAAGCTGGTGCTAGCTGCGTTCACGTCCCCGATTCTCGGGTCGCCGCGGTTGACTACCCATTTGTCAAACGCGTCACCGGCGGGCGCAGCCGCAGCCATGATGGTCACCGCTGTTCCCGGCGGGTAGCTGCCGCCGCCGCTCCCGCCATTCACCGTCAGCAAACTGGTCTTTGGTGTTTCGTAGTAGAGAGGATCAAGTGGCGCGCATGCCTGGTAAAGCGGATCAGCAATGACCGCCTGGTAGGCCTCGAACGATGCCGGCGACGAGTCAACGTGATAGTTCCAGGCAAGGTGCCCGCCCGAATTGAAGAAAACCACGGCCTTGATTCTCGGCATCTTGCTCGGGATCACGTTCAAGAACGTATCCTTGATCCAGGCGGCTTTCGCATTCGGATCGTTTGGGTGTTCCACGGAGGCAATTTCCCCGATCATCACGGCGCGGCGAGAAATCTTTGTCATGACCGAGTAAGCTTCACCGAAAATCTCCTCGAAGGTTTTCCATCTGCCCTGGCCCAGCCTATTGTATCCGTCCAGCGAAACCCACTCGACATACTCGTCACCGGGGAAGAAGTTCTCGAAAGGCGGCTTTTTCGGTCCGCAGCCAAAACACCACACGAACTGCACGTTAGTTACGTTCTTTTCGTGGAAAAAATCGACCGCGTGCCGAAACGCAGCGACGTACTGGGCGGGGTCGGCATTCCTGTTTTGGCCATAAGCATGCGGGTACGGCGTTCCCAGCACCTCGTGCATCAGACGAACATAGACCGTGTGGCGATAGGCTTTGGCGGCGTCCGCCCAGTCGCTGATATATGCGTCATGCAAGCCCGAGGCAATGGCAACCGTGTCGAAATCCGGCTGCGGACGGTTGTGGCGGAAATCCTCGACCTGGTTGTTGACATCGGCCTGGCCGGGCGGCCAGGTGATCAGCGGCAGGGCCCCCTTGCTGCGAACATAGTCGGCAAAATCGCGAGGAAAGGGACGATAAGAGCCGTCGGGTTTCTTCCACGGGAAGAAACTATGGATGAGAGCCGGTCGATGCCCCAGTTTGTCGGCCAATTTGCCGATGTTCGAGTAATCCACCGGGGCGCCCTTGTAGCCGAACTGGTAATTGGTCAGAAAACCCCAGGCAATGCCTTGCATTGCACTTGCAGGGTTCCCCCGCAAATTCGAGGGAGTCTGCAAAGCCTTGTATGCGGGCTTGGACCCCGCCGGCCGCTCTTGTTGGCGGAAGACGCCGAGTCCCAGCGCCGCGGCGGAACAGCTTTGAAGCAGAGTCCTACGGCTGAATGCCATCATCTCTCCCCAAGGTTCTTGATCGAAATATTGCGCCAGCGGCAGACGGCGCCCGGCGCCCAACGGTCGAGGCCCAGCTTGTCATTTGGGCCGTTGCTGTGCACTTCCAGCGCAATGTGGCCAGCACGGCCGATTTTCCGCAGGACCGCCTGCGGGTCATATCCCGGCGACTTGATCTTCGCCGTATCAAGTTCGCTTATCTTCACACCATTGATCCACGTGGTGAGATATGGGAGTTCGCCCACGCAGCGGATGCGAAAATGATTCCAATCGTTCAGCTTCCACGTCTTCAGGAAGACATCGGCGGGCGCGGCGAAATCGAGCGGCACCGTGAAATTCTGCATCACCGGCTCGGACGGCTTCTCGGGGATCAGGCGCAGCAAACGGCCATCCTTATCAGTTTCGGCCGTAAAGCCGTACTCCCAGGCGTGGAAATTGGCCAACCCGTTGCCATAGTAGCCGCCGATGCCGCCATGCGGCCGGTGATCGAGCAAAACCTGAATTCCGACGTTCCCCTGGGCCACGGCTCGAACGAGGATTCCGGTATCCACCCGCCAGTCGGGTCGCGCTTCAATCTGGAGTTCGAAGTCCTCGAACACCTCGTCGGTCACCAGGTATGCGCCGAGTCCTGGAATTTCCTGGCCGCCGGTCAGCACGCCGTCTTCAACCGTCCACTTCCCCAGACTGGGTTGTGCCAGAGAGCGCGGCTGCGGCTTCCAACCGCGCAACGACTTGCCGTCGAACAGCGGCCGAAAGTCATGGTCTTTGGGTGCAACGTTCTGCTTGCTCGCGCTCAAACTTACTCCTGCAAGGCAGAACGCCCCGAAACACAGGTCGCGTCGCCGAATGCGAATCTTGGGTGACATGCAATCTCCACAATCTACTTCACAGTAGCCGCGCCAACTGTTCCTTCATGTCCTTAAGCGCCCGAGCGGCGGCCGGGTCGTTGATCAAGTTCTTCATCTCGTACGGGTCTGCCTGCAGATCGTACAGCTCGTCGGCGCTTTCCAGTTCGACGTAGTGCGTATACTTCCAGCGGGAGGTACGGACACCGCGATACGGGGGGATCTGCGGAAATGCCGGGTCGATGAAGTATTCCATCAGGAACGACTGCCGCCAGCCCTTGTCGTTGCCCTTCAAGAGCGGCAACAGCGAGCGCCCCTGCATGTGGGCCGGGACGCGAACGCCCGCCGCATCGAGAAAGGTGGGCGCTAGGTCGATGTTCAACGCTTGCTGGTCGATGTTCGTACCCGCCTTAGTAAGCCGTGGATACCGCATCAGCAGCGGGTCGCGGATCGATTCCTCGTACGAATAGCGCTTATCGCCCAGCGTGTGCTCGCCCCAGAAGAAGCCGTTATCGCTGGTGAAGACGAGCAGGGTGTTGTCGAGCTGGCCGCTCTTTTCCAGTGCCTGAAAAATCTGCCCAACTCCTTCGTCAATGGCCATCAGCGCCCCCAACTGGTTTCGGATCAGCGGGTCATAACGCTGCGGGTCGGGCTGCACGGGCGGCTTGCCCTGCCAGCGGCGCAGTAGAGCCGGTTTGCCTTCCAGCGTGTCGTTGAAGTTCGGTCTCCGCGGAATTGGGTGGTTCGAGTACAGTTCCTTGTGGCGCTCGGCCGGCGGCGACGGCGCATGCGGCGCCTTGTGGCCCAGATAGAGCACAAACGGCTTGGCGTGTGAACGATTCAGGTATTCCGCGGCGTACCGGTTCAGGACGTCGGTCATGTAACCTTGTTCCTTGATCGGCCTGCCGTTGATGTTAAGTGCGGGGTTTTGGTAGGCGCCCTGGCCGGGCATCGCCACCCAATGGTCGAAGCCCGGCCGCGGGGTATCATCGTCGCCCATGTGCCATTTCCCGATGAAAGCCGTCTCATAGCCGGCATCATGCAGCAGGCGCGGGAAGGTCACGAGCTGATGGCTCAGCTTGTCGTTGTTGCCGTTGTGCGTGACGCCATGCCTGTGCGCGTACTGGCCGGTCAGGATGCTGGCCCGGCTCGGCGAGCAGAGGGACGTAGTGACGAAGAAATTGTCAAACAGGGCCCCTTCACGCGCGATGCGATCGATGTTCGGCGTCTTGACGAAAGGATGGCCCGTGCAACCCAGCGCGTCCCAGCGCAAATCATCCAGGAGGATGAAAACGATATTGGGTCGGCGAATCGGCGCCGCAAACGAATTCACACCGCCGGCAGCCAATGCGGAACCGAGCAGCAGGCGCGCTGCTTCGCGCCTGTTCATCAGCGAATCCTTCTGCATGATTGTGGCACCCTGTTGCCGGCGTCCGGTCGGCACGACCCAACCGGCGGGACCCCGGTCCTACAGCTCACTTGAAATTCCAGATGTACTCCACGGCGACGCCGCCAATCGCATCCGTGTCGAGATACGCAAAGCGCCCGGAACCTTTCTGGCCCTGCTCGCCCCAGCCGCCCGATTGCGCAACGGGCGCCTTATTCCCGGCGATGGCTCGATCCATGTCGGGCACCGTGAAACCGAGATGCTGGATTCCTTCACCGTGCTGTGCCAGGAACGGCCCGTAGACGTCCTCCCCGCCCACCGGCGTGCACCACTCAAAGTTGACTTTCCCGCGGCGATAGAACCCGATTTCATTTGAAAAATGAGCCGGCCGTCCGCGGTACTGGTAATTGGTGGGAGTTGATTGAACGACCTTGATTTCCGGGAAGCCGACTTTCGTCCAAAAGGCAGAAACGGCGCGAACATTGCGCGCCACACCGCCGAAGTGGGTAATGGCGACCGAACCATGGGCAGTGGCTGATTCGATTTCTCCTTCGACCATCCCGATCGCAAACTTGCCTTGAGGTTCCGTATCAAAGACGACGAATCTGGCGGAGCCGGAAGGCAGCCTGTAAGCGCCACGCATCAGAACGCCGATGCCGAACCCGTTCATGCGCTCGAGTTCAGCAGCAACCGAGGCGCTCGATGGCGCCTGGTAAAGCAGCGCCATCACGCCCTCGCCGCGTCGGGCCAGGAATCCGGCGTACGGGTCGTTGGCGCCAAGCGGCTGAATCCAATCAATGGCGATCGGCCCGATCCACCCGGTCACCCAACGCACCTTTGCGGTCAAGGGCTTGCCCCGATATTCGATCGGCAAATTGATATCGCCGCGCGTCTCGATATCCGTCAGCCCGAATTCCTTCCAGCCTTCCGTCGCTTTCTCGGCATCCTTTACCACCCAGGCGATGCGGCCGATGCTCTGGTAGACGTCCGGCGCCTGGCAGTATGCGGGAACTGCGACAATCATGAACAAAACGAGGGCAACGAAACGTTTCATACGACTCTCCGCCCACCAGCTTCGAGGCTGGCGCTCCAAAATGCCGCTATCGCGCACCTCCCCGTACGCCCCCGGTCGCTTCGTAACGATCTGCCCAGATATTATCGGGCAGCACAACGGCGAACCAGGGGCCATCAAGCGAGTCCATTTTCAGCTTCCAGGAAATGGTCTCCGGGCTTCCCGGCTTCAATTCGATGTCGCGCGGCGGCTGGAGGGGACCCAGATTATCGGTGCGTAGCGCGATCTTGTGGCGGCCGGAGCCTTCCGCGGTCAGCGTCAGCATCACCTGGCCGGCGGCCGAAGTTTCCGAAGACAGCCGGATGCCGATGGCGCGGCCCTTGCGCAGATCGAGGTTGTAAACGCCGCCGGGCAAGACCGTGATCGTTCGTGCCAGGTCACCGGTCGTTACCGAGTAGGCGCCTTGCGGAAGGCGCGTCTGGAAATCGCCGCTGACGAAATCCGGCTTTGCTTCGGTGACGTGCCCGCTGGCCTGGTCCTTGAAACGGATGGTTTGACCGCCGGCGATGTGCACCTTGCCGTTGACGGTCGCTGGCCCGGCAAGGTCACGCATCAGCCAGAGCCAGCGCGCCGCCGGATGCACCCACACTTCTTTGTATGCGAAGCAGTTGGAGCCGGGCCAATAAGGCAAATCGTTCGCGCCGCGCGTATGGATACCCACCGGCAGCGATCCAACGATGTCCCCGGAGATGGCATATTGCGGGTGGTAATCGTGCCCTTCGCCGTACATCACGCTGGACGAGAACGGATTCCGCCCAACGATCCATTCGAGCTGCTTCTGAGCCAGGTCGGCGCCCGCCTGGTCGAACCGCAAATGTGCGGCAGCAGCCAGCGCCTTGGCCTGCGCCAGGATCACGGCGTTGTTGCCGGTAAAGTCAAACCAGACAGGGAAGATCCGCAGGTAATGATGCGGGCCGATCGCGATACCCTTGAGCACCTGCGCGCGATACGCCTCGCTCCGGTCTTTGGGCGCCTGCTGATACTCGTCGTCAGCGTAGACCCCGTTCGGCATCATTCCGTACGGTTCGCTGAACTGGGCAAGACGCTTCAGGTAATATTCCGAGTGCAACGCTACCGCCGAATACCATTTCATCCAATCCTTATGTTCCGGGAAGGAGTTGCACAAATCGGAAAGAACGACAATCGGGGCCTGCTCATAGCCGCGGTGGAGGAAATGCAACATACGGCGGTGATCCGGCCCCGTATAGAAGAAGCCGGCCAGTGGCACTTCCCAGTCGGGTACGAACGTTCGACGTTGGGAGTTAACGATGACCTGCGCCAATTCCGCCGCCTTGTCGGCATATTTTGCTTCGCCGGTCGCGCGGAACAGTTCCAGCGAGGCCAGAGCGCCGGCGGAAGCCACTTCTAACACGCTCACGCGCTTGTCAGGGACATCGGTCTTCTCGACGGCGAATTGCCAATCGCGCTTGGCCGTCCGCAGGCTGTACTGGGCGCGGTCGGGGTCCTCGCTTTCCAGCACCCGTGCCGCGATCGCTTCGGCCGACGAGGCGAAAAAGTTGTCCCAGGCGTTGTTGGTCGCTTCAAAGGAAACATCGTCCATATCCCCGATAACGCCGTTGGTCCAGAAATCCATCGTGGCCCAGGTAATGCGATAGCCGTCCCCGAAGTTCGTCTTCAGCAGCCAATCGAGCCCCCACCTGGCCTCTTTGATGAGCCGGGCCGACAGTTCGCGGTCACGGCCGGTGGCGCGAAGCCTTTCGGCCAGGCTCATCATGGCGTGAACAGCTTCGGCGGTATTCGAAGAAGCTTGCGAGAGATCGCCCGCGTCGTGCCAGCCTCCGTTGATACCGATCGTTTCCCCGTTGTGCGTACCTTGCCAGTCGCGATGGCAGATGCGGTGGCTGCCCGGAATGTCATCTCCGCAGCGAAGCACGTAAAAGAAGTTGATGACCTTCCAAATCGTGTCACGCCAGGGATTGTCGTCGATGCGGAAAGGCGGTGTGTTTCGGTCGCCCGCGCGGATCATGTAGGTACCCGGCTCGCGCAGCTCGGAGAAGTCGAGCACCTGAAAGCGCCCAAGCCTGGTCTGGGCGCTTCGCACCTCTTTCGACAGCGCCGTTTCTCCTGTTTCCTGCCGGATCACTTCGAACTTGCCGGATTTCATATCGCTGGCGATGGCCGTCTTTGCAGACCCAACCGGATAGCCCGTATGGCTAAACGATATTCTTCCCGGCGCGACGTTCCATCCCTCGTAGTGATCCGGCTCGACCCGCTGCAATTCGAGGTGGTCGATATCGAAGCTCACCGTATCGCCCGCCTCAGGTTCGTTGCCTTGTTGCCGGTAGCGGATTTCGAGCGCAGTCACCTTATCGCGGCCAAGATGCGGAATCTCCCAGACGACGTGCTGCCAGCGCCCGCTTTGCAGCAATACATAATTGAAGCCTTCGTGACCGTAGCCAGCCGGCGACCGTTCTTTGCCTTCGTTGAACAGCACCAGACCCAGGTAGCAGCCGGCGCGGAAGCCGGGCAGTTCCGGGTACACCCAAAAAGAGACGCGGTTGTAATCGCTCCAATTCTCGCCGGCGAATTTCCGAACGGCGGTTACGAGGCCGAACGGGCGTCCTTTCATGGGTCCCGGCTTGTCGGGTTTGGTGCGCGCGCGCAGGCGTAACGAGTGCGATCCGTCCTTGAACCGCTCGGCCGCCAGCGTCAACTCGCCCTCGCCCTTCAGCGACCAGGTGGCGATGTCTTCCATACTGTCGAGCAGCCGGGAAGCGAGCACGGGTTTGCTCAACCACCGGTAGCCGGCCGATTCCTGGTAGACCACCGGCATAGGCATCGCGGGTACGCCATCGGAGGCGGCGGCCACGGCTCCTGCAAAAAACCAGAACACAGCCGGCACCACGAGCAGCTTTTTCATCTGAAATCCCCATCCCCACGGAGCGGCCTGGCGAACCAACGCGCTCTGGCCGCCCCGGTTTTTCAAAACAGGTATTTGACCACGAACGTCATCGAGCGCCCGCCACTTGACTGCGTCAGCGTGCCGCAGGCCGGCGAGTTGATGTCGTTGCTTACCAACTGGAAATTCGGGCGGTTGGGAACGTTGTAGACTTCCCATCGCACCATTACCGTTCCCTTTTCGCGAATGCGTATCTTCCTGCTCAAAGAGGCATTGGGCGCGATCTTGCCAGGCCCATCCAGAATGCTGCGTCCGGAATTGCCGAAGCGGTAGGCGCCGTTCGGCACCTTCCGAAAAGCGGAGACATCGAACCAACGCTCCGGCGAGCGGTTCTCCACATAGCCTTTGGCAAGCCGGTCGGGGCGGTCCGACTCGCCCTGGTCCAGTTGCGCGCTCGTAGTCTTTACGGTAAACGGCATACCGGTCGTGATCCGCAACGATCCGCCGATCTGCCATTGCTTCAGCAGGATATTGCGCTTCACCGGGACGTCGTAGGTGAACATGCCTGTCATCACGTGTCCCATGTCCCACATCGAGCGTCCGCGTTCGCCCTTGAGATTCCGTATGTTCTGCACGCCCTGGTACCCCATCGTGCCTTCGCCCTGAATTGCTGAAGCGCTGTCGATCGACTTGCTGTAGGTATAGCTAAGGGCGCCGAACAGCCCTCGAGCGAGGCCCCTGCGCAGCGTCGTTGTTCCCGCGTTGTAGATTGAGTTGCCGGTGAACGAGAAGAAGTTGATGGTGTTGAAGCCGGCGATCGGCCGCGGGAAACCTCCCGTCGGCAGCCGGAACTCAGGCAGGCGGAGCGGCTGGTTGATGTCGAGCGGTTTGACCAGGTGCGTGCCCTTCGAGCCGATGTAAGACACTTCCAGGGCTGTTGTGGAACTGAGCTGCCTCCCCAGCGTCAGGTTCCAGTTCTGCATGTACTGAGGAGGCGCGTGCAGATCGTAGCCAGCGGCGTTGGCAGTTCCCGATATCGTTCCGGTGGTTGCCCACGGATTATCGAGCGTAAGGGCGAGAGGATTATTGTTCACCCGGTTAAAGGTCTGAGAGAGAACCAGGGGAAAGACGTCTCCCAGGGTGGTGCGGATGGGACTGGACATCGAATTGGCGTAATAAATGCCATAACCACCGCGAAGCACGGTGCGGGTGCCGCCGAACGGCCGCCAGGCGAAACCGAAGCGCGGCGCCAACCTCCTGTAGTTGGTGTAGGCAATCGCCTTGGGCAGCCCGAAGTCGCGGGCCACGCCCACTTTGCCGGTCATGCCCGCGCTCGCCAGCACCTGGGCCAGGTTAGGGAGCGTTTGATCGTCGGCGACAATCAACTTGCCGATTTCGGGCACGAAGTTGGTAATGCGGCCGTATTTCTCCACCGGCGGCTTCAAAATCTCGTAACGCAGGCCCAGATTGAGGGTGAGTCTCGGCGTCACCTTGATGTCATCCTGCGCGAAGAAACCGTAGTTGGTGGAGAACAAGTAATCGTTGTTGGTTCCCAGTGTGCGCGAGGCATTGGTCAGAAGTCCCAGAAGCAGGTCGGCTGTCGGGTTGTTGGCCCAAACGCCCTGCAGCGTGAAGGTGCCGCGCAGGTTGCCGTAATACGGCTGGAAGAACTGGCCGCGAAGGATGTCGCCGCCAAATTTCAACGTATGCCGCGCCTTAACGACCGTGAACGTGTCCGTATACTGGTAATTGTTCAGCGTGTTGAAGCCGGGTTCACTTGCCGGATCGCCGAGGCTCGCAACGCCGGCGGCGAAATTGAACTTGGGAAAACCGATAAAACGCGGATCGGTGGTGGTGTTCGGAATGCCGAATTCCGCGGCATAATCGTGTCCGGCGTGCGGCCCGTTGTCCTGGTGCGTCATCCGCGTGTATCCCACGCGCAATTCATTGATCATCGTCGGACTGATGGTCCGCGTATAGCCCGCCCCAACCAGGAACTGGTAATCGTGGTAGGCGTACCCGAAAGTTCCCAGGTCACTTTGCTGCCAGGGAGAGGCGAAATCCGAGTAGCGTTGGAGGAACTTGACCGACAGACTGTTTTTGCTGGATACGCGGTGATCGATCTTGTACACGAAAAGATCCGCAATGGCAGGATTGATCGCGCTGGCACGGTAGTTGTTCAACTGGCCGGGGCGGTTGGGGAGCGGGAAATAGGCGGCAATTTTCTTGCCGATCGGGCTGATCCGGTCGGCGGGAATACGATTGCCGGGGAAGCAGGCGCCTCTGACGCCCGCGACGCAGTTCCCGGTGGTCAGCGGATCAACGATGAGCACCGGCGCCCCTGTTGCCGTTACCGACTGTGAAAAGTCTCCCTGCCGCTCCAGTTGCGTGGGTACGCTCGTGAGGCGGCTCTGTGTGCTTGCTCCCCGGACCGAATTCCAAGTGAGCAGGAAGAAGGTACGGTCGTGCCCGTCGTACAGCTTGGGTATTACCACGGGCCCATCCAACTGGGCGCCCGGTGTGCGGTTGTGTGACGGCGGCTTATCGGCGGCAAAGAAGTCGCGCGCATTGAAAACGTCCTGCTGGAAAAACCCATAGAAAACGCCGTGGACCTTGTTGCCGCCCGCCTTCAGAGCCATGTTTATGACGCCGCCCGCCAACCGCCCATACTCGGCCGGGTACCCGGTCGTCTGGATTTTGAACTCCGCCAACGATTCGACGGGGGGATTCATCAGGATCGTAGCGTCGCGCGGGTTCTGAACGTTGAAACCGTCAATGAAGAAATTGGTATTGTCCGTGCGTGCGCCGTTGACCGCGAATTGCGCCCCACCCGCGCCCACCGCTTTCTCCAACACACCGGGCGACAGGAAAGCAAACTGCGCAAAGTCGTGACCCAAAGGGATCTCGGTCATTTCCCGGATCCCCATGACGTCGCCTTTAACCGAGTTCTCCGTATTGATCAGCGGGGCGCTTGCTTGCACCTCGACAACCTGGGAAACGGCTCCCAGTTGCAGCGTGAGTTCCAGGCGGGCAATCTGATCGACGACGAGCGTGAGTCCCTTCCGCTCCAGCCGGCGAAATCCCTCCTTTTCGACCGCTACCTCGTAGTTTCCGGGAAGCAGGTTGGGGACCGTAAACTCGCCCCTTCCATCTGTCTTGGCTTCCCGCACTTGGTTGGTCTCGACGTTGCGAATCTGGACGGTCGCCTCGGGAACGGTGGCGCCGGCGGGATCCAGCACCCGTCCGACCATGCCGCCGGCTGGCGTTTGCGCGACCGATGTGGCTGAAGTGCAAAGGAAAACAAGCGAAAAGAGCATCGTCGAGGTGATTCGCATAACTAATTCCTTCGCGGAAGCCGTTTGATTGCGCTCCGCAGGTGGTAGTAGTAATCCGGGTCCGCCACCGCCGTCAAGAAGCAAACGGTCACGTCACAGTTTCGAAACGTTTTCCCCTGTGATATGATCGCGCTAACGCGCCCCAGAGAACGTGGTGGTTCGAGGCGGGAAGCCACAGAATAACGGCCGGGGATTCCTTATGGGATCGATGACGACCGGGCATGGGAACGGGCACCAATCTGCGGTCATGACGCGGGCCTTCAGTCCCGAGGAAAAGCGCCAGGCGCTCGAAGAAGTTCTGGTAAGCAAGGCGTTCGCGCGTTCCGACCAGCTCAAGAGATTCCTGCGTTACATCTGCGACATGGAACTCGCCGGCCGCGGCGACGAGATCCAGGAATACTCGATTGCCGTCGAGGCGCTGGGACGTCCGCCCAGCTATTCGCCCGGCGAAGATTCGGCTGTGCGCAGCCGGGCTTATGCCCTCCGGCAGAAGTTGAATGAGTTTTACGAATCGGAACGGCCCGAAGCATTTCTAAGAATCGACCTGCATAAAGGATCGTACCGTCCGAATTTCATCGAGTGGACGGAACAATCGCGCAGGGAGGCTGAAGAATCGCCACGGGCGGCGGTCAGCCGCGCCCCCTTAAGCATCAAGGCCTTCCTGGCCGGCGCCCTTGCCGTCCTGATTGTCGGTTCTGCCGCGGCTTTCCTGCTGCTCCCTCGGCTTCGCACGAACCGCCTTGATCCGGTGTTGCGGGACGTTTGGGGCAGCCTGGTGCAGCCCGGCGCTGACGTTTCGGTTTACGTCGGATGCCCGCCGAACCTGCTGCTGAAATCGTTTCACGACGGTGAGGCGCCGAGCAGGCGGCTGCTGTTGCCCGCCCCGGCGGAAGTCGACGGTTGGTATGCCAATCTTCATATGCTGGACGGCGGCGGGAGCGCTTACATGATGCCGAACCGGGATTTCGCGCTGTTCGGCGATGCGGTGGCGCTTGCGACCGCCGCCAAGGTCCTCTCTTCTGCCGGGGTTTCCTTCAATATTCTTCCCGAATTGAGCTATCGCCCGCTCGCGGTGCGCGGGCGAAATGTGGTCCTGATTGCAGCTCCGAACTACAGCCAGTACGTCGCCCAGGTGCTGAAGGATGCCCCGTTTACGATTCGCTACGACCCGGAAAAGCGTGACGAGGTCATAGCGGAAGGGCCGTCCGGCCGATCGGTTTTTGTCACCAAGCGTGATCAATACGGGACACATACCGAGGTTTTCGGCCTGGTCACCGTCCTGCCGAGCTTCGTCACTGCAACAGGATCCGAGAAGACGGTCGTATTTTCGGGAATCAGCACGTTTGGCAGCCAGGCGGCGATGGAATACTTCGCCTCGCCCGCCTGCCTGCGCGAGTTGTTGCAGAAGTTTCGCCAAGACGGATACAAAGAGGTGCCGCCCTCGTACCAAGTCGTTGTCCGCTACAACCTGGAGCGTGTCGTGCCGCCCAAATGGAGTTATGCGGCTCACGCCATCATCAAGACTCCCCAGCCAGCTCAGTAGTTGTTCGCCTGCCTGGTACGTTACGAAACAGTCGCGTCACTGTTGCGGACTTGATAACGCTCTCGCTGCCCGCTTATGCTTGCTACGTATGAAGAAGCTGGCTTGTGTTCTTCTCGTGTGGGCTTGCTCCACGGCCCTTTCTTGGGGCGGGCAGGTGAAAGGCAAGAAAGTGGGTCTGGGAGCCTTCGAAACAGCGGGCGACGTCGGCGAGACGCCCAAGGCGGGTAGCGCCGATTTCGACGCCGCGTCGGGCGAGTACCGCATAACGGGCGGTGGCGCCAACATTTGGGGGGTCAAGGACGCTTTTCAATTCGTCTGGAAGCGGCTATCGGGCGATGTGAGCTTGACGGCTGACGTCAAGTTCATTGGAGCAGGAGCGGTCGGTCATCGGAAAGCAGCCTTGATGATCCGCCAGGGCCTGGAGCCGGATGCCCCCTATGCCGATGTTGCTCTCCACGGCGACGGCCTTACCTCGCTGCAATTCCGCCCGAAGGCAGGCGCTATGACCCAGGAGATGCGATCCGCACTGAAAGGTCCGGTTCGTATGCGGATCGAGCGAAAGGGGAACGACATGATGATGTACGCCGGCAATCCAGGCGAGCAACTGCAGCCGGTGGGCCCGGCAACCGTCGTTCTTCAGGACCCCGTCTATGCCGGGTTGGCCGTCTGCTCTCACGACGCCAATGTTTTGGAAACCGCAATTTTTTCCAACGTGCGGGTGGAGGCAACCGGCAAAACCAAGCGGTAATCTCACTTCGCAGGCAGGAGCGTGTCTCGGGAGTCCCCTGGATCTCGCGGGTGATGCCTGGCATCGAAGTTGCCGCTGTGAAACTGTAGGATCCAAGCCTTCCGCAGCATGGCCGTCGGACCGAAAGACGCTCGGAATGGCGTCCTCGGCGTGCTTGTGGACAGATCGCGCTGCCTCGCCAACCGAGTTCGACTTCAATGCCTATTGATTTTCCTTTGCGGTGGTCATATGATTCGCTTGCCTCGGCGTGAGGCTCCAAGGGGTTTTGTGTGCCTTTTCCGCCCCGGCGCTCATGTTGCCCGGCTTCCCGACGGGCGCATTCAAAAGCTGTACGCCCAGCCGCGCTGGCAGATTCTGGAATCAACGTTCATCCGCTGCGCGACGTTCTATTTTGTACGCAACACTCAAACCGCGCACGATCGCTCCCCACGGCGGAAGGCTGTGGAGACGGCGGTGTGACTGCTGAGAGGTGAGATCATGAACAAGTTCTCCAAGGTCGCGTTATTGCTCGAATGTCTTCTCCTCACGACTGCGCTTCTCGCACAGTTTGAAACCGCCGAGGTTCTGGGCACGGTGAAGGACCCGGCGGGCGGCCTCGTTCCCCAGGCATCGGTGACGCTCATCAACCAGGAGACCGGGATCCAGGTCCAGGTCAAGACCGATGAAAACGGGAACTTCAACTTCTTCAATGTGAAGGTCGGCCGTTACACGATCACGATCGAGCACGCCGGCTTTGCCAAGGCGACCGCGAAGGACGTGGTGGTCAACGTGAATGCGCGGCAACGCGTCGATTTCACTCTCCAGCTTGGCGCTATCTCGGAGGCGGTGGAGGTCACGGGCGTGGCTGCCGCGCTCGAAACCGACTCCAGCGAACACGGCCAGGTGGTGCACACGCAGCAGATCGTGGAATTGCCTCTCAACGGCCGCAATTATTCCGACCTGGCGTTGCTCACCACCAATGTGCATAAGTCGCCGATCGCCATGACCGAGACGGCGCCGCGCGAAGGGGCGTTCAACGTGAACGGGATGCGCAGCACCTATAACAACTTCCTGCTGGACGGGATGGACAACAACGCCTATTCCACCAGCAACCAGGGATTTTCCAACCAGGTGGCCCAGCCCTCGCCGGACGCCGTTGCCGAGTTCAAAGTCATCACCAGCAACTTCAGCGCGGAATACGGACGCGTAGGGGGCGCGGTCGTCAACGTCGTCATGCGCTCGGGAACCAATCAGTTGCACGGAAGCCTTTACGAGTTCGTGCGGAACACCAAGCTGAACGCGGTCGGCTTCTTCAAGCCGGCAACCGGTGTCAAACCGATCCTCCACCGCAACCAGTTCGGTGGAACGGTGGGCGGGCCGGTGATCAAGAATCGCGTCTTCTTCTTTGGAGACTACGAGGGTTACCGGCAGATCCAGAAGACGCTCTACATGGCATCGATTGCGAACATGAACGACCGCGCGGGCCTTCTGCCGGTGCCGGTGGTCAATCCGCTCACCAAGATTGTCTACCGGGCGGGCACTCCGATGGCCATGATCCCCTTCGCCAAAAAGGTGCTGACGGAGCTGCCCGCCGTTCCCGCGGGCACCAATCGCGCCAACGACTACCAGCAGTTAATGCTGAATCCCAGGGATTACGCCGACAAGTACGACGCCAAGCTCGACGGCCAGATCAACAGCAAGATGACGGCTTTCCTGCGCTTCAGCCAGCGCAAGGACAACCAGTTTTATTCGCCTTACGTGGAAGGCCCGTCGGGCGGCTCCGGCAACGGCTACGTGCGCGCGCTGAGCCAGGCGGCATCCCTCGGGTATACGTGGACAGTGACCCCGACCTCGCTACTCGAAGTCCGCATGGGTTTCACCCACCTGCGCGCGGGCAAAGCGCCCCCGTTCCTGGGCGGAGCCAGCATGGAAAGCCTATATGGAATCACCGGTCTCCCGACTTTTCCTGACTTGACGGGCGGGCTCAACACCCAGAACATCACCGGGTTTGGCACCGGAATCATCGGACGTCAGGCGACCAATCCGCAATTCCAGCACCCCACCACCTGGAACCCCAAGGCCAACTACTCGCGGATGAAGGGGCGCCACGTGCTGAAGATGGGCACCGAGATGCACGCCATCCACACCGAGGTCATGGACATCAATCCGGTGTATGGGTTGCTGGGCTATGCCGGTCAATTCAGCAAGCCCACTTGTGCGCAACTCGGACAAGCGGCCAACTGCACAATTGCGAATGACGCCGCCAGCTACAACCTGGCGGACTTCGCGTTCGGCCTTCCCAGCCAGATCCAGGCCGCCAACTGGCTGGTGGGCAACTATCGCCAGCGCGACTACTTTTTCTACCTTCAAGATGACTTCCGGGTGAACTCGAAACTCACCCTGAATCTGGGGCTGCGCTGGGAGTACGCATCGCCGCGCTGGGAGCGTGACAACGTGCTGTCGAACTATGATCCGGTCACCAACAGCATGATCACGGCGAAGAACGGCGGCGTCTATGATCGGACTCTCGTCAATCCTGATTACCGGGATTGGGCACCGCGCCTCGGCCTGGCCTACAGCTTCAACACCAAGACCGTGTTCCGTGGCGGATACGGGATCAGCTACGTGCACATCAACCGCCTGGGAAGCGCGGACGAACTGGGCATCAACGGACCGCAAGTGGTGATCGCCACGGTGAACCAGTCCATTCCCGCCGGCGGTGACGTTCCTGCGTCCTTCCTGACGACGCTGAAAGCCTTCCCGCCGGGCCTCACCAGTCCGGCAAATTTCAACCCCGTGAACTCGAATGTCGCTTACATCCCGCGCGACACGCGGTGGCCGTGCGTGCAGACCTGGTTTGCTTCCGTCCAGCGCCAACTCATCAAGAAGTGGGTGCTGGAACTGGGCTACACCGGCAGCCACAGCCTGCGCATGCCGCTGCTTTCCGATTACAACGAGGCGCTACCCAACCTGCCCGGCCAGTCGCTGGGAACTCAGGCACGCCGGCCCAACCAGAAATTCGGCGCCATCACGTGGGTGAATCCCGCGGGCCAGAGCGTGTACAACGCGTTGTCGGCCCGCGTCGAGCATCGCTTCTCTTCCGGGCTGTACTTCGTCAACTCGTTCACCTGGGCCAAGGCTTTGGGCAACACCGAACAGGCGCTCGAGAACAACGTGACCGTCCAGAATGTTTACGATCTGAAAAACGAGCGCGGCCGCACCAGCTATGACGTTAAGTTCCTGAACGTCACCAGCTTGGTGTACCGGCTTCCATTCGGCAAGGGCAAGAAGTTCGGCTCGAGCTGGAACAGTGTGCTGGATGGGATCGCGGGCGGCTGGGAGATGAATACCATCAACACGGCCAACAGCGGCATGCCGGTGAACGTCACCTACACGCCATCGTCGGCGCTGGATGCCACCGGGCGCTTGGCCGAATATCGCGGCGTAGCCATGCAGCGCCCCAACCTCGTCGCCGATCCCACGCGCCCCAGCGGGGTTGCCATGATCGACCAGTACTGGAACAAGGCTGCGTTTGCCCTGCCGACTGCCTCCGCACCGTTCGGCAACCTCGGCCGCAACGCTCTGCGCGGGCCGAATTACTGGCAATGGGACCTGGGAATCAACAAGCGTTTCAAGATTCCGGCACGCGAAGGAATGGCCGTGCAGTTCCGGTCGGAGTTCTTCAATGTCCTGAACCACACCAACTTCGGGTCGCCCAGTTCCGACATCACGAGTGCGGCGTTCGGAACCATTCGTTCGGCGCTTCCCGCGCGGCAGATTCAGTTCGCTCTGAAACTGCTCTTCTGATCCGCTGCGATTGGGAGTGCGGGCCGCCGCGGCGGGCTGCCGCTTTGTGGCAGGCGCCTCGAAAATTCGGCCTTGCCAGCGGTGCTGCCATTGTTTTTCGGCGGAATCGGCTCGGCAACCAGGCAGTCCTTCAACGAGGGGGACTGGGGACGATTTCTTTCACGCGGCCGACGATGCCGTTGTCCAGCAGCACTTTAATTCCATGAGGATGATGCGGTGAGTTCGTGAGGATTCGTTGAACGATGCCTACCGTCAGCTTCCCTGTGCGCTGATTCTGCTTCTCGACTACACGCACTCTCATACCGGGTTGAATCAGAGATCGCGTTTGTCCGTTCATCGCATGATTATGAAACAAATGTCGATCGGTACGCGAACGACAGCATTACCATTGCGGAAGGGGGCATTTTTGTTACATTATTCGCATCGTGGCGCACCCCAACCCAGGCATCGCATAAAGGCGCCTGACGCTTCATGAGGACCGCACTCCTGCTACTGTGTTTCGTTATTCTCGCCAGCAGCGGTTTTGCGGCAACGGATGTTCGGGTTGATTTCACGTTGAACACCACCGACGCCTACGGCGTCCCTCTCCAGCAGAAGCGGTATTACTATATCTACCGGCCCGACAACCTCCCCAAGACCACCCCCGTCCCCATGATCCTTGTCATGGACGCCGGTGGTGGCGGTGCGGCCACGTTTTTCCATCGCCAGGCCGAGCAGGCGGGCTTTGTCGTGGTCTCCTGCTCTTTCTCAGGCAACTCCACAGGAACTCCCGGAACGGTGTGGAATAGCGACAATCCGCGCATCACGGGATTGGAGGACTTCGACTACATCACCGAGGCGATCAACAGGGTGAAGGC
>Ga0315282_10001807_pt1 | contig 39982 bp, 43 predicted proteins | sample YL17G07_20_MG_FD_203693 | JGI IMG/M metagenome (GOLD analysis project Ga0315282, IMG submission 203693) | Sediment microbial communities from Yellowstone Lake, YNP, Wyoming, USA - YL17G07_20 | ecosystem: Environmental > Aquatic > Freshwater > Lake > Sediment | place: USA: Wyoming | collected...
TCTCTAATAACAATGTAATAGGCATGCGCAACGCACACTATTCGGTTTCATCGTGAATGTGACAGAAGAACAAAATAAGAGCGGGAAGAACCCTATTTCTACACGGAAAGGGCAACTTGAGGAGGATGCAGCAGTAGTCCCCTGCCCGCGACTATCTTGTCGCGGACACCGCGCCTGGAAAGCACTCATTTACGGCCTTTGCAATCTCGGTCTCAGCTGCTGGTCCCGAGAGTGCCTTCATCGGTGAACGGGTTATCTATCGACAGTTTCACTATTCTGAGAACCTGCGAGCTCCGATCAAGAAGAGTCGGAATTTGCAAGGCTTCTGAAAGATGCGGCAGAGTTCGGTTCCTAGAATCTAGAACCATTGATACCTCAAAATAAGAAGCGGATCATGTAGCGTTACGGTGCGAAGTTTGCAATCCCAAACACGGTTTTTCCATACTTTTCCTTAGATTTAGTTTTGATAATGCTTTGGTAACCCGGCCCCCCACATTGATACGTTCCCATCAAGTGGTTCTTCGCCCTTATATTGGCCGGACAGTCGGAACGAATAAGGATACGGATTCCTTGCAGGGAAGGGTGCTGAACGAGTCTATCACCGCCAGCGCGCATACAAGAGAGTTAGCTGTTCTAGATCTAAATGCAAAGACCGTGGACAGTCTAGTCGGTGAGTCCATAGATCAGGCTCTCGACGACCTCCTTGGAAGAAGGGCCAAAGAAGCCATTTACGATTACTTGGAGAGAAATTATTCGCTCGCTAGGGATGATATTCCCAAGAACATGGAGAAATTCTTCAGACTCACTGGAGAGACGTTTGGGAAAGCGAGTAGAACTATCGCAAGATGCATCGTAAAGCGTTTGTGGGAGAAACTCGGATGGAAGTTTGAAGGCATTAATGGGTTCGAGTTCTCAGATTACTTGGAGATGGCTAAGGCAAGAATTGCAAGGGAACTAGTCCAAAAAGCGAAGGCCAGCATGCTCAACAGAAGACAAGAATGACTATCGCATCAACAGATTTGAATAGAGCAACCAAGCAACAAGGCTTAGGGCAGCGAGCAAAGCGACCACTCCGTAAGCGAAGAGTACTAGTGATGATGGTAAAGAGGACCAGAAGCTCATGATGGCGCCGTCATCCCCGTCTACTTCAAGCTGGAACTCTTTCGAAGGAGTCACACGCGAGGATCGGTATGAGCCGTGTACTTCCCACCTGTGATTTGCTGCGCGATACGTGATTTCATTAATGAAGACGCGTGAGGAGTTGCTTGTCTTTGCAACGTAAGCTCGCGCGATCTCCCCAGCGTCCACGACTGATTTCACGGCGCCAAGAGTCTTTCTTTCGATTTCTTTGATGAGACCAGGAAGTGCATCGTTCACTAGTTGCATTGCGTTGGAGAAGCTTGAGGGTTCGGTGCTGATTGCCAGCAACTTGTTTTCGTTGACGTAGGCGAACATGATGCCTACGTCCCCGTAGAGAATTCCCACAAGCCTTAGGGAACTTGCGGTTTTGCTGAATTGGGTTGCTGCTCCGAGGATTACCGCAGGAGCCAGTGTGCCATTTCTCGTCATCTCATTGATGCTATTCGAAAGTATTGCGGCTTTGTCTCTAGTCGCTTCTTCTGCCACAACGAAAAGGCCGGCTCTCTCCTCTAAAAGAAAGACCTCACGTATTCCATCATGAAGCGCCAGAACCTGCTCGGTCAACCTCATCGTCTATGGCACCCTCTCTCAGTGAGAAAACCAGGTCTGTCGAGACATTATGCTTTGGACCACCATAATTACTTATTCAAATCCCTCCGGACCCGTTGCTAACTTCCTAATATATCGGAGGTCGATCAAACCCCACGATTGTCATTTTGGCTTATGGTTGTTCTTAACTCAGCCATTCTTCCAGGCCTGTATGCTCGACTACGGTTGCCATTTCGCTTATTCGAGAGCGCTAAGCCAGACCGAGACAAATTGATGTCGAGGTTCATGAAATCCTATGCGAAAGTTAAAGTTAAGTTAAGTTGAAGTTGGGCTTCCGAGGAAAGTATGGGTTACTCCTAGACTTCCCATGCTTGCCTTCTTTCTAATCGCGGTGATCGTGGATCTGATCATTGGCGACCCGATATTCGCTATCATAATACCCCACTAGGGAAAATCAAATGACGCCGGCGATGAAGTAAACAGCTTAGAAGAATTGCCCCTCGGCTTTCACCATGTCCTCTTCGTTATTGGCTAACGAGTACGCCTCTAACGGCTCAGCATTCAGTGTTAGAAAACCCGGTCCCCATTTGAAAAGTGAGAGTACTTGGCTTGCTCTTTCTTTGAAACCTATTATGTGGAAGGCAGCTGCGAGTGCTTCCACGGACGATAACTTGTGCGGAGTCGCGTAATTGACAGGGTTTGACGCGAGCAGAGTTGGAAGCCGCCTACTCAAGCCAGGCAGGTGGATTGCGAATACTCTTTCCACGCGTTCCCACGAACAGTCGACGGCGACCAAACCATGATCCATGGCTTCGACCCTGTCCCTGGGGAGCAGGAGTCGCGTTGCGAAGGGATTCAGGACGAGTGATTTCCGCGGAATCTGTCCAACCTTGTAGAGCCGGGCTGCAAGCCCGAACTTTGCTAACTTGGCCGCGGTGCATTTTCTCGGGTCATCTTGTTTCAGAAGTAGAACGTACGTTCGAGGGCTCAAAGAGCCCGAGCCGGCGTGCAAAGTTGACTCAGAGCTTGTTGCTAACGCAGCCTCTTCTCAAGAATCACTTTGTGGCACATTGGGTCGTTCATGATTCTGGGTATACGGTCGAGGAGGTCGGTTGGTGTGAGGTGATACCCATATTGTTCTTGTGCGAGGTCGCCTGCGGCACCATTCACGAAGGCTCCCGCAACAGCCGCCCTGAAGCCATCGATTCCCTGCGCCATCAATCCTGCGACTATTCCAGATAGAACGTCACCTGTTCCCCCAACGGTCATGCCCGGGTTACCGGTGTTGTTCAATTTCACGCGAACTCCATCAGATATTATGTCGGTGTGACCTTTGAGGAGAACAACTGCTCCACTTCTTGAAGCGAAATGACGCACCTCGTTTGTTCGGGTTTTCATGTCCCTGGATGGAGCTTTGCCCGAGATAGCTTGAAATTCTCCTCCGTGAGGTGTGATAACGGTTGAGCTGTCGAACATCGTTCCTCTGACAATGCCCAGAGCCTTCAAACCGTCTGCATCCAAGAGTAAAGGCTTCTTTTCTTTCCGCGCGATATCAACAATCTTCCTGACAGCGGAGACAGTCTTCTTGCATAGGCCGAGGCCTGGGCCTACTGCCAACGCGCTTGCTTTTCCGATATGCTCACGCAGCAGACGCAGGTGTTCAGGCACCAGTGTCTCGCCGGGGAGTTTGATAGTGATTAGGTTTGGCGATATCGAGGAGATCGCTTGCGCCGCCTTTTCAGGTGCTGCCACGAAAACCAAATCCGTACCAGTCCTGTAAGCGGCCAAGGCGACCAGGGTTGGTGCCCCCGTGAAGACCTCGCTTCCACCGATCACCAGTAGACGTCCGAACTGCCCCTTATGTGCGTCGGGAGATCTGCGCACAGTGACGACATCTACGTCTCCGGGGCCCGCAAGAATCGCTGCTTCGGGCGGGATGCCTATGTCGGCGACCTTGATCTCGCCGCAAAACTCTTTCGCCTTCGATAATCCTTTCTTAGGTGCGTGGAAGGTCACGGTGAGGTTGGCGCGTACGGCTTCGCCCAAGACATCACCACTATCAGAGTCTATCCCGGTTGGAACGTCGACTGCTACTTTGAAACCACCGCTGCCATTGATCACCTCGACTGCTCTGAGTATTGGTTGACGGAGCTTTCCCTTGACACCCGTCCCAAGGAGAGCGTCAACGAGAACATCAGAATCCGACTCCGACAAGGCAGTGGAATCATGATACTCCTCAACTTTGACGGTTGAAGACATCGACTTTAGGGCTTTCCAGTTTTGAAGTGTGGTGGGATCGGAGATGGCGCTTCCGTAACCCACCAACCTGTAGATTACTTTGAAATCCCTCGCGGCCAGGTGACGAGCTACTACCATTCCATCTCCGCCATTTCTGCCGATACCTCCGTAAATGGTGACCGTACTACCTTTCCCGAAGCGGGCAGTAATCTCGTCTGCTACCGAGCGCCCTGCGTTCTCCATCAGCTGAAGTGTTGAGACGCCCAAGTACTCTGAATTCCTATCAAGGATCCTTGCGTCAAGGGAAGTCAACGCCGGAGTGTTGGAAAGCAAAAAAGCTGACCCTCCATTCAGACGCCAAGGACGCTGGTAAATGTTGCGGCAGAGAGAGCGTTCTTGCCGCAGCGAAAGTCCAGCGTCAATTCTCGAATATTGTGGATGAAAACTAGCCAAATCCTTTTAGCGGTACCAAAGACATGAAGTCTACGACGAGGTCTTGCGATGCCACTCGCCTTTGTTCTAATAAACGCTGAGATCGGTTCAGAAGACGAGGTTGTCGGAGAGCTACGCAAACTAGGCAATGTGAAGGAGTCATACGTCGTCTACGGAGTCTATGACATCGTCGCTAGAGTCGAAGCAGACTCCATGGATAAGTTGAAAGAGATCGTTACTTGGAAGATTCGGAGACTCGACAAGGTACGCTCCACGCTCACTATGATAGTTATAGAAGCAAGTTAACCCCTTAATACCCGCGAGCTGGTCGGTTCAGGCGGAATACCGACCGGGTCTCAGTTGTGCAGCTTCACATAGGAATAGATGACACGGACTCAAGAAGGGGCGGATGTACCACATACATCGCAGCACGCCTAGTGGAGAAGCTGACGAAAATCGGCACTTCATTCATCGACTACCCCAACATCATACGCTTAAACCCAAACATACCCTACAAGACCCGCGGAAACGCTGCAGTAGCACTAAGAGTCGAATCAGACGCGACGGCCCGTGATATCATAGTCGAGACTGTTCTGGAAGAGGTTGAAGAAAACAGCCATATTGGTACGGAGGGAACTGATCCAGCGGTCGTCATTCTGAAAGGCAGACCGAAATCTGCGGTCAGAGGATTTGCTCGCCGAGCTTTGTCAGACGTTATACCGGAGCGGGTGGCGATTCGAGTCATTAGAAGTTGCGGAGCGTCCGCCGCAACGTACGGCAGTATGCTGGGCCTCGTTGGCGCTTTGGGAGCGGTCGGTCAGACCTTGAATGGCGATCACACATTCGAACTCGTGGCCTACCGACAGAGACAGAACTGCGGAACCCCGAGGCGGGTTGACGAGGACTCTGTGAAGCACATGGACCGATCGACTACACCTAGGACCTTCAACAGCTATGACTTCGAAAATAGACGCATGCTCGTGACGCCACATGGACCGGATCCTGTGCTTCTAGGTATACGGGGAGAGACTGCTCAGGTCGTGTTGGAGGCATTCCGGTTGATCAAAATTGGAGAGCCGATTGAGCGATGGGTGATATTCAGGACCAATCATGGAACCGACGCACACCTGCACAATCTCCACGCCACTGAGAGAATCATGCCCAACAGGCCCATTGTTTTGGAGGGAATCGTCGGTGACAAACCCAAGAGAATTGCAGGAGGTCACGTGTTCTTCACTCTCAACCATAACAAAGGATCGATTCAATGCGCTGCCTTCGAGCCGACGGGCAGGTTCCGAGAGATCGTTGCGAGCTTACTTCCCGGAGATGAGATCACAGCCTTCGGAGGGGTCCGTAAACATAACGAGCACTTGCCACTCACAATAAACCTTGAGAAGATATGGATACACCGCGTGGTGGATCAACTGCGGTTTGAGAATCCAATCTGCCCGCGTTGCGGGAAGCACATGAAATCCGCAGGCAGAGGTCAAGGCTTCAGATGCGATAGATGTTCAATAGCTGTTCGTGAAGCTCAGAAGCAGACAACGAAGGTTGAGAGGACGCTCAGGCCGGGTTTGTATGTTCCAACGCCGAAAGCGAACAGGCATCTGACAAAGCCTCTCTGTCGATATGGGCAGGAAAAGAAAGTCATGGACCTACGGCCACCCTCGACAATGTGGCATGAGCCCTAGCAGAGTCACTGGCCTTAACATCGAATCTGGAGCGTGGATCAGACTATTCGCTGTGCCAAACGATTCCAGAGTATCAGATTCTGCTTAGCGAACCGGCACTAATCGCTTGCTACAACTGTTGACTTGTCACTGAACTCTAACGGGTGGCACTTGGTAATAGTACACCTGTGCTGGAGGAACGTACGAGTATACGATGGGTGGCGGCTGGTATATGCAACTGATCGGAGGCGGTTGACATGCGTACGCTTGTGGAGGTGGCTGGTAGTACACCTGGGGCGGTTGCTGCACTACGCACTGAACTGGAACTAGGCAGGTGTACGCCAGTGGAGGCCTTGGCACGCAGATGTATGACAAGCTCAATCGCGGAGAGTTCCATGGACGAATGTGAATAAGCCTTACCTCGTCGCTAGCGAGATCATTCTACCATTCATGGCAAAGTCAATTGTGAAAGAGAACGATGTATGCAGAAGAGTGTAAACGAGCTGGTCTACTGCGAACTTGGCTGTTCGCTCCAACATATGCTGCGACAAAACCAAGAGTGCTTCTGAGCACAACCTCTTCAGTGACAGCGGAGTCGAGTTTTCCGTCGAGCGACTCTGATCGTCCGGTTTGGAGTAGATCGTCGAAAGGTCAAAAGGTGATTCATCGCTGGGCATAGATTCAGCGGGGGTCACTACATCTAGCGAGACCGCAAGGTTCCTAGATGGGTGAGGTGGCCAGGTTTTATTGGCGGTTTTCGTGGGGTTTTAGCTCAGAATTTAGTGACTTTTCGAACCCGGGTCGGCTCGCTTGTCTGGACAAATGAAAAATCGAGTTCAATTCTGTCCGTTTGCACCAAGCAACCCGCGATCCCTGAGCCTCATTTCGCGACAGCACGTTTGAGAAGCGGGTCGGTCGTATCTGATCTGTAGATGGCTTTCTTCACTATGTCTGTCGAGGATTCACCATACTGTCGGAAGTACTCCTCACAAGCATATGCGATTAGGATATCATCGTAGCCCAGACCACAGACAGTACAAATGTAGATGGTCTTACCGTCATGTACGTGCTCAGCTGGCACAATTATCCGGACGATACGCTAACCGTCCAGACTATGTAAGCCTTTGCACGCGACTCTATGCCTACATTGCTTTGCGTCCGTCGGCCTACTCGAAAGGTATTCGTTCAGAATTATGCGCATTACCTACGGTATGAAATCCAATAAGCGACGCTTACGCTCCTCTTCTTGCCTCCTGTGCATGTGTTCTTCCGCCGCAAGCACTTGACCGGTAGTGACGTTTCTTCTCCACGGAAGTTCAACTTTGATCCTTAGCTGATAGGAGTCTAGACTGATTCCCTCGTAGCGGAGCAGACCTTTGATTGCGGTAACGTAGGTGAGAACTGTTTTCGGCGCCGCTGTATTCGCGAGTAGGCAGGAAACAAACTTATCTAGCGCAGAGTAAGGGTCTAGTTCGCGAGCCTTCATTCGCTCAACAAGGATGTCAGTAGACTTGACTCCGAAGCACCTAGCAAAAGCAGCCTCAGCCTTGCCATACGTCACACGCGTCGCTTCGGAACGTCGAGCCTTCCTCTCCAAGAACTCGGCAACAGTTAAGAAACCACAAACAGGTGAAACAAGCAAGCAGCGGGTTTAGAATCCTACTAGCGGGGTGGGGTAGCCAGGTTTAACCCGCAGCACTTTCCGTGCGGATGGCTCATATCCTGGCGAGAAACCCTGAGATTGAGCTGAAAGCTCCTCAATCGGTGGTTCGAAAGGCCATGCAAGCCCGAACATCCACCCCCCGCTACCAAACTCCGCGAGATCAAATTCCGGCGTAACGCGGTCTCCGAACTCGAAATACGGTTGATACTAGGCGCCTAACTAGGTTGGCAGACTGGCGAAGATCGCATCGGCAACTCTGCGTTCCCGCTCGTCGAGAGAGCAATAGCAACTACCACAATTCGGACACTGATCGAAACCACAGTTGTTGCAGGCGCTTTCCAAGTCATGCTCGAAGAACTTGCCACATCTGAAGCATTGAAAGTTGAGATGCGGACGTTCACTGGACATTGTATGCCTACTACCAGTCTGTCTCCCGATACTTTGCCGGCATTTCTTTGCAATGAGCTTCCAAAAGGTTCGCAGATTCTCACTTAATGAGGGTCCCAGATCTCATTGCGTTTATGACTTCAACTATTGCCTTGACGACCCTCTCGTTCAAGAGTCTACCTTTCTCAGAGGACGCAGCGAATGGATTGCCTGAATACGCCTTTGGCAATGTCGCCCGGTTCAACTCCGGATCGAATATGTCGCTGAGCATTGCGGCCGTCTTGGAGCCAAACTCATGTTTCTGCTTGGGGATAAGGCTCTTGTCCACGTACTTTTCGCCACAATACCAAAGTAGTGAAGTTTCCCCTTCCCCAGCGTGCCCTTCCGCGTCCTCTACAACCCCTCTGAACGCTTCGTGAGGAGCCCACCAACTGAGCACTACAGTCTTGATTCCTAGTTCTGAAGCCCTCTCTGCCGCATCGTGCAGTGGTTCTATGTTTCCACCAGCGCCGCCGCCGACAGCGCCATGACCGTTAAGAAGCACGACGTATTTGATCTTCCATGACCGAAATCCCTTGATGACTTCGAAAACATAGTCCGAAAGAGCTTTTGGCGGGACGGTGTGAGAGCCTGGGTAATCTCTAAGCTCCCAAGTATGTCCGTAAGGAATCGTTGGGCCGACGAGAATTCTGTCTCCCATGATTTCATCAACTTCTTCGGCCAACTTTTGCGGTATCAGGACGTCCGCCATGACGCTGCAATGTGGACCATGGGCTTCAACTGTTCCCACAGGGATAACTAGGGTGTCTATTTTGCCTATGATCTGAGACGCCTTACTACTAGTCAATTCCTCTATGCGCATGTTGGATCGCGCCTTCACCTTTCCAGAATGATAATAAGTCTTTCGAGTTCACGTTCCGCGGTGTGCTTCACAGTGGAATTTGGTTGGTCAACTGTCACCGTCTCAGGGGCCTCTTCTCATCTTGCCTTGCCCAGTCGGACAGAGAACATGATTGGGCTTGTTAGGCTACGGCCCCGAAATGGCATTGCGGACTGGGCTCGCGATCTCTCGTGTAAGTTATGGTGGGGCGGGAGGGAATGTCATGATCTTTGCCTGATCATTTTGAACCCTCGATCACCGGTGCGCCCGCCGTTTCAGATTGTGGTCCCGAGACCGGTTTGAAGGCGTACGTTCGCTATCTTAGACCATGTTGTCCCCACGAGGGATCAACTCGCGGTCTGGACCACCGCCCCTGATTCTCCTACTTCTCTATGATCCGCTTAAATCCTTTCGAAAGTCACCGAAGCCTTCGCTTGGCTCCAGAATAGGACTAGGATTCTCGATAGAGCTCGATCCGAAGAACTGGTTCCCTTTTCAGTGTAATTCTCGGTAACTACAATTTTTTAAACATCATCAGATGCTTATGATGTCTACAAGCATCCTTCTGGGGGGTAATTTGTTGCTGCGTTCATCGGAGAGAGTGGGGGCCAACATCTTCGATGCCGCATCTGCTCCGGTTAGGCTACAGATTCTGCGACTCCTCTCAACAAAGGGTCCACTTCTGTATACGGAGATAATGTTTCAGTTAAAGCTCGATCCAGTGCGAGATGCTGGTAAGTTCGTTTACCATCTGCGATGCCTAACAGACTCCAGCCTAGTCACGCTGGACAAAAAGTCAAAGAAGTATGAAGTTTCGGAACTCGGCCGAATGATAGTGTCATTCGCGAGAGACATGGACGAGTATGTGAACGTGAAGCGAGGGAGACTATACGTCAGAACTTCCCGATTGGCGATAGAGGAGTTTCATCGCAATAAGATCGCAAGATCGCTGGTCGTCGAAGCTGGTGTTCCACAGGAGATCGCAGATGAAATTGCGGCTGAGGCTGAGGACAGACTGGTACGTCTCAAAACGGTTTACTTGACTGCTCCGCTGATCCGCGAATTCGTCAACGCAATCCTCATCGAGAAGAAACTCGAAGAGTACCGGCACAAGCTCACTCGGTTGGGCATGCCTGTCTACGATGTGGCTCAACTGATAAAGAACACCGGAGACAGACAGCTCAGTGCTGACTATGTGCATCGCGCATCCGCGAAATCAGTGCTCTCAGAATACGCCCTTCTCAACTGTCTTCCCCACAAACTCTCCGACGCTCACCTCTCAGGGTCAATACATATTGCAAACCTGGAGAACTGGATACTCAAACCCAACGAGTTCATCCACGACGTAAGATATTTCCTCAGAAACAGCCTACCTGGCATGCTGCAACCTGAAACACTTGAAGCAGCATTAGCATTACTCAGAAACGCGTTAGAGATCGGAGCTTCGGAGATATCTGGAGAGCAAACAGTTCAATTCTTCAACACCTTCCTCGCGCCTTTTGTACGCAGAAGAACACCGGAGGATGTCTCGAAGGGACTGTACTACTTCTTCACATCGCTATATCGAGATGCGGTAGCCTCCAATCCCCATGCAGGATTCTCGATCGCCATCGATTTGGATATACCTGAATTTCTCTTGCAGGAAGACGCAGTCGGGCCGGGAGGAAAAGTCTCAGGAGTCTATGCAGATTTCCAGAGCGAAGCAGTTCGGTTAGCCGCAGCCACCATCGAAGCCTTCCGAGTAATATCCGAGTCAAGACCCCCGATTCAACCTCACATCTTGGTTCGAATCAGCCCCAAATCCCTGGAAAACGAAAATGCTCGAAAGGTTCTCGAGAGCGCGCACGAATTGGCGGCTTGTCGAAGTCTCCCATACTTTGAGCTAGATGGGAGCGGAAAGAAGGATGTCTATTCGGCTACGGGGTTGAGGATGTCTGATGAGTGGTCAGGCCATTGGGAGGCGGACTGCATCAGAACTGGCAGCATGGACACGATTTTCCTGAATCTGCCAAGGATTGCCTATGAGGCTAGGAAGAGTGACGAGAAGTTCTTCGCGCTTCTGAAGGAAACTGCGTCACTTGCCATTGAGGGATTCAAGGCCAAGAAGAGATTCGTCTCCGAAAGACTGAAGCAGCCCCTACTTCCACTTTTGGCCGGCGACAGCTCTGCTCCCTATTTCTACGAGAAGAGCGCGTCCTACAACCTCTCCTTTGTAGGTTTGAATGAAGCAGTCGATGCCCATTCAGGGCTGAAAATGAGTCGTGACAAATCGGGCTTGGAACTTGGGTTGAGGATACTACAGGAATTATCGAAGGCTGCCAAAACCGCTTCAGAAGAATCAGAGATGAGAATCACAGTCTCACAGAGACCTGGGGACGAGGCTGTTGGAAGGCTTGCAGAATTGGACATCGAACAGTACGGGAGGGCGATTATCGTGGCCGACGGATCCAGAGGGCTCTTCTATTATACTGATATGCCTACCATTCCTCTGACTGCCAAAATTCCGATCGATGCGAGAATCTCAATCGAGTCCAAACTGCAATCGGCTCTGCCCGGTGGACACTTGAACGTGCTCTGTGTCTCCAACGAGTCGGCCGACGGACCTGCGCTCCTGAGGATTACTCAGGGTGCTCTGGAATCTGGTTGTGGATTCTTGACCTACACAGGCAACTATTCGGCATGTGGGGCATGTAACCACACCGACCCCGGAACAATGCCGAAATGCAGCAAATGTGGATCGGACAAGTTGACGTATCTTGGACGATCATCGTATGGCCTGTTACCATTCAGCCTTTGGCCTGAAGCGAAGAAACGAAGCATAGAAAGACGGATAGAATACTCAGTCGCCGCAACGTCGCAGAATGCGTAGTCTGACCGTCTAATCGGTCTCGGCAGCTTCGATAGCGGTCAACTGATGTACTTCTGGCTGTTCCTCTCGAGGTCAGGGATCACTTCGACATCGGAGGGTCCTGAAGGCACGTCACTGGAGATTATCTCCGGAAAGAGAACGGCCGGACCGCTCAAGGCCATCTGCGTTGCAGGATGACCAGGACTGAAGGCCTCAAGCGACACATCATGAACCAGCCTTCGGACCTCCGGTTCCTCAATGTAGCCGAGTGCGTGCAGGTATTCATGAAGCAAGATTGAGTAGACGTACGAGTTTATCTCGCGAAGAGAGTGAGTCCCGTGAGTCACCATGTCAAGCATCGTCCGGTTCATCACGATCCCATTCGTACCCACCGAATGGAAAGCTCCGATCTGCTTGGGCAGCCTTGCCAAGTAGAGCATAAGGCCTGCTCTCCGCCTGCCTAGCGTTCGTTCAGCAGATATCTTTACTAGCTCGAAGATGTCGCTAAAATTTTTGCATTGGTCTAGGCGATCGGCCATCGAACTCATGGTTGCAGGCTCCACCTATTGTTCTCTATCGCCCTGTTCTAGAAGACGACTCACTTGTTCAACAAAAGCAAGGTACTCGCAAAGAATCGTCTTACCCATTGGAGTAAGGTCGTACAGGTCGTCTGCGAGCTCATCGATGAGTTTATGGGTTCTGAGGAGAGGAACGTTTTCGTAAATCAGTTTGGGGTTTATCTCTTCTCTGTATTGTTTCTTTCCCTGCGGCCGTTCGAGGAGGGGAAGGAGCATTTTGACTCGTGTCTCATTGCAGAGCAAATTCATTACCTCCAGTGCGTTTCGAAATGCTTTCTCTAGTCCCCTGTCACGCCAGTTCAGGTGCTCGATTACGAACTTACCGCTCTCAACCGCATCTGGGAACTTCGCGTCTATTGATCCAGAATCAACTTTGAATGGGTAAACGACGACAGCCTTCGAGTTCTCCGCCTCTTCGACAACTTCGAGATCTGTCATCAGCGACTCGCCCGGGGGTTGAGTTTCGCAGAACACGGCTGTCAAATTTCCGCTCTCTGCACCGGCAAGGTCGGCCGTCAACCTTCGTGCCTGCCTTCCGGAATCATAGAGGACAGGCTCGATGAAGGTGTCAATGTCTCCACTTTGAGAGAGAGCTCTTGCTGCGTGAAACTTCTCGAGGAGATGAATCTCGCTTTCGTCTTGACCGCGAAAGTCGTCACGGAAAGCACTGTAGTCAATTACATGCATAGGTAGAATTCGGCGCTTCCGTGATGACGGCAGAATCTCTAGTCTCATCGTTGTTCATTATCTAAGCCGGATGATCGTCATATAAGCGTTACCTTTGGTAACACAAACCTAGCTCAAAGCGCCCAAAACCAACCCGATCAAGCTCATCCTCACCAGCAAGCCATACCAGACCTGCTTGAAGTACTTCGAGTGAGGCGTATTATCGACGCTGTTTGCGATCTCATCGACTCTTGGAAGAGGATGCATCACGATCATGCTGGACCTGGCTGGCGCCAGATCCTCCGCGGTTAGTCTGTATGAACCACGAACCTTCTCGTAATCCTCAAGCGAACCGAACCTTTCCTTCTGAATTCGAGTCATGTAGATGACATCGACCTGCGGAATTACTTTGGAGAGATCTTCCAGCTCTTGCACCTTGATCCTGTTGCTCACCTCCTCCAAGACCTCCTTCTTCATCTTCAGGATGGATGGGGAGACAAGGTAGAGGTTGATATCGTAAAGTGAGAGCGCGTATGCCAATGAATGGACAGTGCGTCCATACCTCAAGTCCCCAGCAAGAGCAACATTCAGTCCGTCAATCTTTCCGAGCTCCTTCCGGATAGTGTAGAGGTCGAGCATCGCCTGCGTAGGGTGCTCCTCGGCGCCGGTTCCGGCATTAATGACCGGCACGGAAGCGAACTCAGCGGCTAAACGCGCCGCTCCTTCGAGAGGGTGGCGGATGACAAGAACATCCGCATAGCTCTCGACAACTCGAACAGTGTCCGCTAAGTTCTCACCTTTTTCTACAGAGGCAACTTTGGGTTCCGCGAAACCGATGCACTTGCCTCCATATCGGTACATTGCTGACTCGAAGCTGAGCCTTGTACGTGTGCTGGGTTCAAAGAACAAGGTTGCCATTATCTTACCGTCGAGGGCATGCGAGCCCTTCCTCGCCATCGGCTCGACTACATCGGTCATGTCGAGAACAAAGTCGATCTCTTCGCGTGAGAAATCTTTGATAGAAACTATGTCTCGTCCAGCGAAGCTCACGTTAATGCGCCATTGTCTTGTAGCTTTTCATGGTTAATAAGATGCTTTTCCGCTGTTTTCTTGCGTCTGGAAAATGGCTCATCTGATATTAGCTCTAATATAGTATCTGACGTACCGTATATGAATTCTCAGACATAATATCGGATAGGTGATGGGTATGGTTCAAGGGGATATGGGTCGCTTTGGGGCGGCCTCGCGAGGGAAGACAGGCATAATCTACATTCCAGCCGATCCCGTCAAAGACACAACGTTCCCGCTTACTAACGGAGACTCGCTACTCATTGGAATCGACGCAGAACGACTCATAGTCGAGAAAGCCCCCAAAAGGAAGAAGGATTAGATCGACCAGAACACCGAGGCTCAAATTTCGTTTCCCGCACCACTAGACCCACACACACCCCACCAAGAAATGACGGTTGGTGGCGTGTTGTTTTGTTGTTGTGTGATGTGTGGGTGGTCGAGACGCACGCCCGATACAGGTCTCCGTGTCGTTCCTTGGTCAGGGTTAAGTAGTCAAACGATTTCAGAGGTTGTTCCTAATGAGGAGCGCGGGAAAGAAGTTGCCGATACTCACCGCTGATCAATTGAGAGAGATATGCACCAGAATCTTCAGAGCTACAGGAGCGTCAAAGGAAGAGGCTGAGATCGTCACTAACAACCTGGTCACCGCGAATCTCTATGGTCACGACTCTCACGGCGTTATGAGAGTAAGAGGATACGTCAGAATGACGCGAAAGATGCTAGGCAAAGACGACGCGATGGAACACCTAGGCAGTCCGGGAACTAGGCCAGGAGCTTCAATCAGAGTTCTCAACGAAACATCAGCGACAGCTCTGCTTGACGGCGACTGGGGGTTCGGCCAAGTGACCGCGAGAAAGGCTATGGAGATCGCTATGACTAAGGCTAGAGCCAACGGCATCGGGATGGTGTCAGCACGGAACTGCAACCACATCGGCATGGTTGGCGAGCATACGGAGATGGCGGCAAAACAGGACATGATTGGGATTGCCCTCTGCAACGCAGACAAGGAAGTCGCACCCTACGGAAGCATAGATTCTGTATACGGTACGGATCCCATCTCGATCGCGATACCCACCAACGGCAGGCCAGTACTGCTGGATATGGCGACTAGCGTTGTTCCAAGCGGCAAGATATCTGACGCCATAACTAGGAACGAGAAGATACCGCTCGGATGGCTCATTGACAGCGAGGGCCGCCCCACAACGAACCCCCATGATCTAGGTACGGGCCCGCGGTTCTCCTCTGACAAGAAGCCGAAGGCGAAGGGAGCACTTTTGCCATTCGGCGGCTACAAGGCATCCGGCCTCACCCTATGTATCGAACTAATGGGTGGGATACTATCCGGGGCGGGATGCAGCGGAGGGCTCAAAGGCGAAGGAGTACTCATGATCGCGATTGACATCAGTAGGTTCACTCCTGTCAAAGATTTCAAGACAAAAACAGAAAGTTTGATCACGATCGTGAAGAATGGGCGGAAATCTCCAGGAGTAGAGGAGATACTCGTCGCAGGAGAGCCAGAGTACAGGAAGATGGAGAAACGACTAAGGAACGGTGTAGAGGTGCCAGACGCGACGTGGGCAGCCATCACACAAACGGCCGAAGAACTCAATGTGAGTATCGAAGACGTTGTCAAGTAGTCATTTTTCGGGGGGTGGGGTCCAATGGTGCGCACGCACGCGCACACTCAGCACTACAAAGTAGAATCTTGCGCAGGCTACGAGATTGCGCTACAATACCAGCTCCAAACCGATCGACAGTTGATCAAGCGGCTACGGCCCAGCTCCTTCCACGGTCATAGTCAGCATCTGGAAGAATACGTTCCACCCTTCACTACGAACAAAGCCATCAAGAGTCCGAAGAGAGATATGATCAAAAAGCTAGACCCAATATTCGTAAGAGAAACAAGAACTCCTGCTAGATACGGTCCTATGGTCTCACCACTGTTAACAAAAGTCTCATAGGAACCAACAGCTGCGCCCATTCTTTCATTAGGAAAATAACGCTAAACAAAGCTTATCATAATCGGGAGGACCACGCCGAAGCTTCCACCGATCAGCATCATTCCCGCCAAGAATGTAACAAAACTCGGGAAAACGGCTAGCGTGATTACTCCCGCAAAAATCGAAAGTGAAGCAAGGAACAGTACTCTCTTCTCGCCATACTTCACGTATCGATGCACAGTGGCATTCGAAAATATCCTAGCTACTCCAAAGGCGGCAAACAGAAAACCAATGAAGGCCGCGCTCAGCCGGCCGGCCGTCTTGACCAGTCGGCGAAAGAAGAGCAGCGCGTCGATCCGGATTTCGCAGTTACCGAAGGTTACTCCGGCAGATTGGTCAGCTCGCAAAGCGCGACCTGTAACGGCATCGTAAGCTTTCAGACAATCCGGCGACCAGTTTAGCGAGGCATACCAGCACATATCCTCTGATATGATGAATGGTTTAAAGCCTGCATCCTGCGCTACATCCCGCATAGATTTAGTGTCCAAAATCATGGCGCGATGGTCAAATGACGTAATGCTCGCGCGGATACTCTGGATAGTAACGATCTCTCCTGTCTACTAGGACGGTCACTATGTTTGCGCCCCCACCTAGTTTCTCTGCCGTCTTTAGAGCAGCGTAAACATTCGCGCCGGAAGACATGCCGCAGAATAATCCTTCCTCGCGACATAGTCTATTCATCGTTTCCCTAGCATCATGATCTCTGACCGTCAAAACCTCGTCAGGGAGACCTTTGCCCAACATCACTTCCACCAGAGACCTCGAGGGCGGTAGTCCGACAGCAGCTCGGTACTTGTTCATTGATCCGGCTCTATACCATTCTGTAACCCGGGCGTCTTCAGGCTCCAAACCTACCACTCTGACATGCCCAATCTTCTCTCGTAATGCTTCGGCGACACCCAGCAGCGTGCCTCCAGTTCCAATGGACGCCACCCAAGCGTCTACCTTGTTGTCCAACTGTTTGAGGATTTCTCTTCCTGTTGTCAATTTGTGGGCTTCAGCGTTTTCTGGGTTATCGCTTTGGTTAGCCCACCAGACTTTAGGGTCGCTTCTCTCCAAGTCATAGCATTTCTTCATGCCAATCGCGAAGACGGCTGCCGATGCCTCGCTGGGTGAGAGTCCATCAAGAAGTTTCTCATACCCGTCTGTGGTGAATGCTTCGACCTCGGCTCCGAAATACCGCATTATCTTAACTCTGTTTTCAGGGTTGTATTCGCCCGCCCACTTTGCCGGGATGAGCAATTTCACCTTGTAGCCTTTCATGGATCCTACAAATGATAACGCAGGTCCCGTGTTCCCGCTTGTTGCGTCAACAATCGTCCCACCCGCCCCGAGTTTTCCATTTCTCTCGGCCTGTTCAACCATTCTGAAAGCCATCCTGTCCTTGATACTGCCGCTAGGGTTCAGAAATTCACATTTCACGTAGACATTCGCATCCACATCGCCGACTACTCTCCTTAACCTCACGATGGGAGTGTTTCCAATCAGTTCTAAAGCACTACTCACTGTGTGCATGGATGCGAAAATAGACTTTGACGTTAATCAGCCATTCGGAAGATCTACAAGATAGAACCGTAATGGTCTCAAGAATCAAGCGTGATAGAAGAGTAAGGCACGTAGCAAACTCTTTGATCCTGTCGGCCGCCTGGGCTGAGATACATTGAACATGGACTCACTCTTTCAACTACTCGGATATGGCAGAAATTGCCTGATTCAATGCAGCATCAATCTCTGTGCGTGAAGAGAGAAATACCTGAACATGCTGCTATAGGTTATGGAATATGTGACTCTTGGAAGAACAGGCGTTAAGGTTTCGCGGATCTGTCTGGGCTGTATGTCATTTGGGAACGATGCTGCCTGGAAGGTTGAGCTTGACGACGCACGCCCAATAATCAAGAAGGCTATTGATGTTGGGATAAATTTCTTCGATACGGCTAACGTGTACTCTTTGGGTCGTTCGGAGGAAATTTCGGGCGAATGCCTGAAGGGTTACCGGGACGACGCGGTTGTTGCGACGAAGGTTTACGGCGTTATGGGTGACAAGCCGAATCAGTCGGGGTTGTCTCGCCGCCATATCACGCAGCAGATTAAGGGATCATTGAAGCGATTGCAGATGAATCATGTTGATCTTTACCAGATTCATCGCTGGGATTACGCGACGCCGATTGAGGAGACCTTGAGGGCGTTGGATGATGTTGTGCATCAGGGTTTCGTACACTACATTGGTGCGTCCAGCATGTGGGCTTGGCAGTTCCTCAAAGCCCTCAACACTAGCGATCGCTTAGGCTTCGTGAGGTTCGTTAGTATGCAGAACCATTACAACCTCGTCTACCGCGAAGAAGAACGGGAGATGATCCCCCTCTGCAAGCAGGAAGGGATTGGACTCATCCCTTGGAGTCCACTTGCTAAAGGATTCCTGACAGGTAGATACAAGCGTGGAGAAGACGCAAAGACAACGCGTTACGAGAGCGATAAGCTGCTACGCGAACGCTTCTTCAAACCTGAGGATTTCGACGTTGTGGAAGCGGTGCAGGCGATCGCGAACGAGAAAGGAGTGACACCAGCTCAAGTCGCAATTGCCTGGCTACTTCACAAAGGAGTCACAGCGCCAATAGTTGGACCAACCAAAGTAGAGCACGTTGAGGACGCTGTAGGCGCAATAGATGTCAAGCTGAATACCTCAGACATGGAGCAACTTGAAGGCAAGTATAAACCACACTCGATATTAGGACACGAATAGCGAAGTGGAACCAAGCGCAACTTCACGTCTTTCCTCTCGATTGGAGGGAAAGCAGAGCAACGGTTTGTGTGAATATGGCCTTACGTTGACTCAAAAGTCAAACACCTCAGTTGCTTAGGTGTAGTCGAGCAGTGTTGTTCTTCTCATGACAGTTCTTATGCTTCTTGCTTTGGTTCTAGCTAGGATTGAGCGTATCCGCCTCTCTTTTCGGAGGCTACTCCAATAGTAGGTCTTCCCGCGTAGTGATCTGTAGGTTCGGTTGGGCACCAGTTTCATCAGTTTCGCCAGTTTCATGGTTAAATAACTGTTGGCAGAAATAGAATTGCTTGAACTGGTTTGCAGACGCGCCAAGAACTGTACGTTAAGAAAATCACTGATGGAACTGTCATAGATCACATAACGCCGGGATTCGCTCTGGACGTTTTGAAAATACTTGGGATCAGCGGCAAGGATGGCGAGGTTGTGAGTATCGCCATGAACGTCGAGAGTAAGAGGCAGCATCATAAGGACGTTGTGAAGATTCAGAACAGGGAGCTGAAGCCGAGCGAAGTGGACAAGATCGCTCTGATCGCGCCCAGCGCCACAATCAACATAGTCCGGAACTATGAGGTGGCTTCGAAGAAGCCTGTGGAGCTCCCCTCTACTATTCATGGGATCATAAGATGCGACAATCCGTCATGCATCTCGAATTCAAGAGAACCCATCGAGCCTCAATTCGGCGTGGACCATCGAGAACCAATCCGCCTACGGTGCTACTTCTGCGGACATGTGATGGAGAGAGAAGACGTCCTGAAACAGTTCTGATGATGGGACTAGGCTTCGGGCAACATTGGTAGCCCGGGGGAGATCTTCGGGCATCTGCGCAATGCCTTTCGAACTCCCGTCGACGGGTCCAAAGCCCGCTATTCAAGGAGCCATTGCCCTTGCTTTTGCGGGTTGAGCTGTCCGCTACACCACCGGGCTATCGATGGGTAGGAAATCGCGAGAACTATCTAACCTTTTACAAATCCCTTATCTTCACCCAACTCCATCGCTGATGACGCGCAGATAACATGAAACTAAAGGACATCGGACAAGAAAAGCACCATGACCTCTCTGAAGCCGATAGGATCTGAACCGGCGCTCCTCCTTCAACGAGCCCGAGAGAAGGTTGTGGTGATAGGGGATCTTCATATTGGCTGGGAGGTCACACTGGGACAACAAGGGATCCACGTTCCATCACAAACTGCAAAGATGTTGCAAAGGCTTACCGCGATAATCGAAGAAAAGCGGCCTTCGCGCCTGATTTTGCTGGGTGATGTGAAACATAGCGTGACTGGCGCGGAGCTTGAGGAATGGAGAGACGTTCCGGAGTTCTTTGAACGATTGATCAAACTTGTGCCTTCAGTTCAGGTGATCGTCGGAAATCACGACGGCAACCTGGAACCACTGACTCCATCAAAGGTTGAGCTGCTCCCACCAAGTGGATTGGCACTCTGGGGCAAGTTCGGGTTGCTTCATGGTCACGCATGGCCTGCCCCGGAAATCTTGGGATGTGAGACGCTGATCCTCGGACATCTTCATCCCGCAGTTACACTGCGCGACGCGCTGGGCTACAGACTAACGAAACCTGTATGGGTCACTGCTCCATGCAGCCCCAAGAAACTACTCCAAGGGACTTTGAAGACAGCTGGAATCAGCGCAAGAAGTAGAACGGAGCAGGTTCTGGAGGAGAGATTTCAGGTAGAACTGAAGACCGCTCGATGCGTGTTTGTTCCGCCTTTCAATGATTTTCTTGGTGGGCGGCCTGTAAATTCCAAGCGGATTGAGGTGACTCACGCAGGGGAAGGACTAGGACCGATCATCAGGTCCGGCGCCGTTGACCTGGACGAAGCGGAGGTTCACTTACTTGACGGCACGTACTTGGGCCGCGTTAGGCAACTGAGAGTGTTCGGGTAGGAGCGCTGTTCAGCGATGGCCGCCGGGATTGTCGCAGGTCATGCAGTACCAGCGTCTATGGTTCGCTGCGTAGTAGAGGTCCTTGCCACATGCGGGGCACAACGGAACTTTTGGAGCTGCACAGGTCAGAGGCTGAATCGGAGGGCCAGCCATTCCCGGCGGTCCCAGTGGAGGCATCGGTGCACCGACAAACATTGGTCCGCCCGGAGGGGCTGCGAACGGCGCTCCAGGAACCGCTTCGCCCATGATAGCTACGGGTCCGTACTTTGCGATTACCTCGCCAAGTCTGCCATAGCTCATCATGAGGAAGAATGCCGGTATGATCGCGATTATCATGCCCGAGAGCACAGTCGGCGCGAAGATCACGAAGAAAGATGGAATGATGAATAGGACTGCGAAGAAGAGTGAGGCGTTGCGCGCCTTCTCATATCGACCCTTGTTGATACTGCGCACCGTGCCGAAATAGAGAGCGCCCAAGAAGATGAGGACAACGAGCAATCCTCCGCCGCCCAAGGCCAGGTATATCGTGAATGATGGCGAAAGCACTAACGTCAAGAACACTAGGAACGGCCCTATGAATGGTAGCCCCGCAAGATAGGCAGGCAAAATGGGCGGTAGAATAGCATAGCCCAAGTATGCTGCCAAACCAATTCCTCCAATTGTCAGAGTGATGACGATCCATGGAAGTGAGAGCAGGAAGGTTAGGATATAGCCTATGACGGCGAAATCATGTGCTGCGCTTACTTCGGGTGGATGAATAATCACCGGCTTTGCTCTGTCCGCGATAATCGCGGGGGCCGGCACTAGCATAGGTGCAGTCTCCATTTTACAGCCTCAGTCAACGTTATGGCTCCATTGACGAATCACATAACAGTTGCCGCATTCAGTCAAGGCAGGAACGTGCCGAGAAAGAGCATTGCAGCCGTGTATGGTGTGGCTTAACTATGCATCTGTGAATCAAAACCCGTTGACATTTGTATGTCGATTTATAGAGGGAAGCTCAAGATGGAAAGGTCATGAAGCTTGGAGCGTCTCGCACAATGTTTATGACACCTCCTTCGTGGCTTATATGCGAATGGTGTAATCAATGTCGTTCGTCTACTTCGTCAGACCGATATACGCGACCGTCGAATACGCTCCTCAGAGCTATCCACCCGTGGTTTACTATCCCATCAAAAACATGACCTTCAGATTTCCAGTACCGGTTCTCTACTCAACGCCACCTCCAATGATCCTCTAGAACCCGTGTCACGAGACCTGCGCCGTATTCCCCCGAGATGACTTTCTGGATTCTGTGAGGCGTTAGCATTTCTCCGTCTTGTATGGGCGCGTTAGGACACATTTGTAAAAGATAAGCCGGGCACGAAGAAGCCTTGCTTGTTTGAATGGCGCCGAGTCAATGGTGGGTTTCGAGCAGAATGCTCAATATGATATGGTGACTTTATGCACGCAAGGTTCGCAACAGACTTTGCGGTTCGTTGACAACGAGCCGAAGAAAATGAAATCACTTCTTGAGGATTAAGGGATGATCCAAGGGCGCTGAGCCCGTCCAGCAAGAGCAGTAGGTAGAACAACTACTCTCTTCTTCGCTGGACCCATGGATAACCTCTCGCTCTATCTTCTGATTGGGGTAGATCTGATGATTCTTCGCGTGGATCTAATCGTGTTGGCAACGGAATCTAGATCATGCGTATGGGGCTAGTGTGTGCACCGCTACCAAGTCAATGCAAGTTGCTTAAGACGATAGATGCAATTCCAATCTTTTTGTGGTCTGAAGTTTGACTTGAAACGTTAGGCAGATTCCTATGGTTCTTGCTTGAGGGGAGTTGTCATGGCCGTGGCAGTGTCGGGGCACAGTGTTGTAAACTCGACCGAACTCTGAACTTTCTGCGGTACTTCGGAGCGTGGAATGGGTTTGAAGCCGAGTTTGGAAAAGAACGCACTTGCCGTTTCAGTGAGCAGGTACACGGTCGTTACCTGATGACGCCTAGCCAGATCCAATGCCGCCTTCGTGAGGCGTGCTGCCACTCCCCATCCTCGATATGACGGTTTGACGGCAACAGATCGAAGCAGTGCATATTCCTGGTATAGCTCAAGAGCCGAACATCCAACGATTTCCTTCCCATTTCGTGCAACGAGGGTTGTAGACAAGTGATCCGCAAGCCCTTCTTGGGGAAGCCCGCATTCATCAAGCAATGCTAGGACTTCGGGTAGCTCCTCCTTTCTTGCGTTGGCGATCTGGATATCTGCTGAATGAGTCCCGTTCATCTTCAGGCCTCTTGTTCGAGCTTCAAGAGTTCCATTACGTTGCTTTCGACTTGGTTTCTGATCTTTCTGACCTCCTCGATTGGTTTTCCTTTGGGGTCTTCGATATGCCAATCAACAATCTTCTTCTCCATCTGGCGAACCAATGGTCGAGGACAGACTTCTTGCACTGAGCAACCCATAGTCACGATTAGATCCGCTTGGCTGATCATTTGTTCCGTCAGCATCCTCGGTTTCCCGGGGAGAGCGATGCCTCTCTCTTTCATCGCCTCGACTACTATCGGGTTTACTTTCTCGGCTGGCATGGTCCCTGCACTCGATGCCGTCAATCCATATGCCCTAGCGAAGCCTTCGGCCATTTGGCTTCTGCCTGCGTTTTCCACGCAGATGAATAGTATCTGCCTCGTCAATCTGCTTCCTCGATTAGGCTGTGGCTTTTGCTAATCAAAGTCTGGATCTTTGGACCTGCAATTCGGTAGAATACCCATTTCCCTTTCCGTCTTGACCGAAGGAGACCTGCTCTCCCCAGGATTCCGAGATGGTGTGACGTAGTTGGTTGCGTTAACTCAAGGGCCGCCATCACCTCGCAGGAGCATAGCTCTTCATTGTTGATTAGCTTCAGAATCCTGAGTCGAGTGGTATCGCCCAGCGCAGAGAAGAAGGCCTCCAGTCCTCGGAAGGTCCGCTCATCAATTTCCTCAATCCTGGATCGCAGTTGAGTAATTCGTTCGGTCGGAGTGCAGGAAGTACCGAGTAGCCCCAGGTTTACGAGACGTCTTACCCGGGCTTGGGCGACCGCTGTGCTCATCTTCACCAACAATAGAAATACGTATTAATATTCTTAAATATGTTATCCTAATCGCACGTGAGCGAACATGAGTCTAACCGAAGAACAAATCAAGAATGCCGTAAAGGAAAGGTACAGTAAACTGGCCGTACTGAGTCAGCCATGTTACGGCACCGAATCCGACGGCCCGTGCTGTGACTCGACCTTGCCCAAGGGCATGAGCCTCCCTAGCGAGGCTCTGAGTATCGTTGCCAGTTGTGGCAGTCCCCTGGCGAACGTACAGATTCGGGAAGGATACGTCGTGTTGGATCTGGGAAGTGGTGGAGGCGTTGACGTTTTCCGGGCGTCGAAACTCGTTGGTGAAAAGGGAAAGGTGATTGGGCTGGACGCTACGCCCGGGATGATCTTCAGGGCACGTGAAACTGCGAAGAAGCATGATTACAGGAACGTTGAGTTTCGACTTGCCGAAATTGAGCACATGCCCATCGAAAGCAACTCCGTTGATCTGGTCATCAGTAACTGCGTCCTGAACTTGGTTCCGGACAAGCAGCTGGCGTTCAAAGAGATCTACCGCGTCCTAAGGCCAGGCGGCAGGATCTCCGTATCGGACATGGTGGCAACTCAACCAAGCCGAAAGGTCGTCAATCCTGAAGAATGGGCCGCTTGCATTGGAGGAGCAGTCACTTTCGACGAATACAAGGACCTTCTTCAGAAGGCAGGATTCCGCGACATCAAGGGTTTGGATGAGTCGCATCCAATAAACCTGGAAATGACGTCGAAAGGGATTCAGGTGAAAAGCGTCACCTGGAAGGCCACAAAACCCAACTGAACCCCCTTCACAAGACTGACGTTTTGAAGATGGCAGAACGGCTCTCACTACTCACCGGACCCTAACCGTCTAGGGAATTGAAAGTTGAAAAAGGGCGCGCTTTCCGAGAAAGAGGGCTCGCTTTCAGTTGCAGAAGAAATCTCAATGACTAGGGAATTGCAAGCAATTGCCTGATCGCGGTCGGTTCATCGACCTTCTCCAGTCTTGCCCAGCGGGTGATCGCCTTTGCCAGATTTTTCGGCAATCTGATTGTTTTGACTGTGGACATTGTTCAGCTTTCCTCCCTTTCCTGCCTGAGAGCCTCGAGTGAGGCTAAGCATTCCTCGCAACTGATAAAGGCCCTGATCTTGCCAGAATATTGGAGAGTCTCACTCAAGGAGTTCGCAGTACGACATGTTTTGGGTCCTTTCGTTTGATACCCGGAACATGATCGAAGTCTCTGTCAGCGGAAATGATGCTGCTTATTTCAGCGTGTTTCATTACAGCCACATGGGCACAATCGTATGGGCTGATACGTTGTCTGTGAAAGATGTCAATGGCATTCCTGATATCTGAGCTATCCATCTTCAGAACCACAATGCTGAGAGAGAATATCGAATCGACGGTATCCTTAACTTCCTTGGCAAGTCCGAATTTTCTCAGCGCGTTGGCTACTTCCAAGGTGACGAGCACAGACGTCGCAGCCATGATCTTCCTTTCGTGGATTTTTCGGAGGACCTGTGCGCACGATGGACCATATTCCTTGTCCATTATCTTTGCATAGAAGAAGACGCTACTATCTACAAAATGGAGCTCTTCGGAATCTCTATCTCGACTCAATCCTTTCCTCAAGTTCCTCTATGGAAACGCTTCGGTGATATCGTTTCTCGCCTATGAGATGCTTCAGAGGTTGGCGCACCTTTCTATATCGTCGCACCAAGATGGTGTCAACATCCCGTCTTTCGACCATGACCTTCTCACCGGGCCTAAGGTCCATCTCCATTCTGACCTCCTTCGGAATAGTTATCTGAAATTTCTCCGTGACAGTAGTCTCTGGCAAAGCTCTTCACCACCGTCGATTGGCAGCTCCGTAAATAAGTATACGGCATACGACCTACCGTTTGCGCATGGAGAACGGTCGCTCCCTTCACATCGAGGTGAGGTGTAGCCTCCTCAAAACTACACACCCCGATTAGGTGAAGGTTGGAACCTTACGTGGACAGATGTAGACCCTGAAAGATGCACGGTTATTGTACAACGCAAGAAGGATAGCAGACCAAGGCAACATAAAGCCATACGATGATAACTTAATTCGAGCGAATGAGGTCCGAAGGAAATCCCGACCGAAGATGAAGTTCTGCCCTTACTCATGTTACTTTAGTGAGAACGAAGGGCTAGCAAGGAAGTCCTGGAAGTGGTTCAACGGTCCAACCGAAAAGGACACGTCTGCAAGGCCATCAGAGTGGAATGAAACGTTAGAGTAGTAGGAGTCCAGTATGTGGTGGACCGGGCGCACACTTGACTATAGGTTCAAATCACCAACTCGATGTCGATGCTAGACGTTCCGCTAATGACCACGTATTCGGCTAGGCTAGCTCAACCAAGACACATTTCGAGGCCGAGAGGTCTCTCGGGGGAAACCCGGAGCGTTTCGTTGAAGGTTTAAAGCGTCAGGCTGCAGTAGTGCTCGCCGGAGAATACTTGACGCTCGTGCCTACGAATCAAATCTTGAAAGAGATAAGAGTGCTTCGCAAAGAAGTTGAGCGGTTGGAAGGCTTGATAGAGGGGAGGCTGCTCCCGATGTCGAAACCGCTGCCGGATGAGGTTGACGCAATCAAACGACACGTCAGAGACAAGAGGACTGGCCGCTTGGAGTTTGAGAGACTGGAGGAGCTGTAGAGGCGTCGACTCTGCAGCGCTATGAAGTCTACTTGGAGAAGAGAACTGCTAAGCAACTGGACCAGCTCAGAGAGAATGAGAGACAACGGATACTCGACGCGTTGTACGTCCTAAGGGATTACGGTTTCACGCCAAGATTGGATATCAAGAAACTACTAGGATACAGAAACCACTACAGGTTGAGAGTTGGGGATTTCAGAATTCTATTTGAACTTGAGAAACCACGCACAATCAGAGTCTACGGCGTGCTGCACAGAAGGAAAGCCTACAAGAAGACATAGTGAGAAGCAACGGCATTTTCGAAAGGAAGACTAGTAACCTGCAACGGATCGTCGACTCAAGCCCCTAAGACGGGAGAGACAACCAGACATAGAACTAGGAACCAAAGCTCAAAACATTTTTAGCTTGGCAAAAAACTGGGTAACCCTCTTTTCCACCTTCGCTTAATTCGGCATCAATTTAAGCGCTTAAATCGACACCCATTATTTGCCAAGCTACATTTTCAATGGTGGACCGGGCGGGATTCGGACCCGCGACCTTCCGGATGTCTGGTGAGAACTTGCAAACCGGACGTTCTTCGGCCCAGTTGTTGGTTGGTATACCAGGCTGAACTACCGGCCCACTTTCCTCTAGACGCATCAGCTCAAACCTTTAACCATTACCAGCTTTCAAGCCGAGTGGGCGTCAGGGTTTCGCCGCAAGTCACAGACGTTCGAATGTTAGGTTTGTCACGTTCTTGGCGTTCTGCAGGAAGACCAAGCAATCTTCGCAAACCTTCCTTTCCAGATCCACGCCCACCACGGATTCCTCTTCAAAGATCGCCGCGGAAGTCGAATGAACGTATTGTGCAGTGAACTTCACTCTCCTAGTTGCAGGATGCTTCTCGCAGAGCTCACACGTCCCTGGACCAACGCGCCGTTGCATTCGATCTATCAAGAAGGTTCTCCACTAGACCTTTCTTCTGGAATGTATTGAGCTTTCGAAAAGGTTTGATGAGGGCCGCCGAGGGGATTTTCACGTCATCGTAGTGACGTTTTGAACCCCTCCTACAGGGTCCACAGCCTTGTACCCTCTTTGTGAGGTCTGCACGCTACCAGGTTTCGTGGAGTTGTTGGACTCCTCTACGCTACGGCGGCCATCGTCGCACCGTTCACTCTCGTAATCATATCAACCTTTCCGAGGTTGATTGGGAACCGCAATTTGCCTTGCACTTGACTACTACTGCTAAAGGTCGTGGGCGTAAGTTCACCTCTTGGAATTACATCCTTTTCTATTCGTCCTTCTCTTCTCATCTGACATCTCGGTTCGTGATCGCTATTGCTCAAGTTGGGCGTGCATGTCTCGATCTCAGGAACCAAGGACCAAGCAGCAGATCGAGCGAAGGAGCTGGGTTGCCAAACCTTCCAGATGTTCACTCGTAACCCGCGAGGTTGGAAGTTCAAGAAGCTGGACAAGGGAGAGGCGAAAGAATTCAAGCGCAAGGTCGAACTGTTTGGCTTCACTCCTGTTGTATCCCACATGCCCTACCTGCCAAACCTCTCATCCCCGAAGAAGCTGATCTACAGCAAGTCGGTGAAATCTCTCATGGCCGAGCTGGATCGATGCGCCACGTTGGGCATACCCTACGTCGTGACGCACCTAGGGAGCCATCTTGGAAAAGGAGTAGACGTTGGCCTTGAGCAGATCGTGACAGCTGTCAATCAAGCGTTGTCGAAGAATGAGAGTGACGTCATGCTGCTCTTGGAGAACACGGCGGGAACAAAGAACAGCATGGGCTCATCTTTCGAGGAGATGAGGAGGATCTTAGATAGGATTGAGAGGAAGGATAGAGTCGGAGTCTGCTTTGATACGGCGCATGGGTTCGCTGCAGGGTATGACCTGCGAACCGCTCAGGGCGTGAACAGTACGATTGAAAGATTCGATTCGACCCTGCAGCTCAACCTCTTGAAAGTGATTCACCTGAATGACTCGAAAGGAGACCTTGGCTCTGGGCGGGATCGACATGAGCACATTGGGCTCGGATCCATTGGCGAGGAAGGATTCAGAGCACTCTTCCACCATGACGCCGTTCGAGATCTCCCATTCATAATGGAGACACCGATCGACACGCGCAGAGATGACGTGGGAAACATTCGCAAAGTGAGAGAATTATCCTCTTGATTCTGGCTTAGCTTCTCCCAGAACCTCCTGAAACAGCTCCAAGACTCATCTACCTCTCTAACCATAGGCGAATAGAAATTGATTAAAGTCCACCAAGACTCTAGAAACCAGCATGATCTTCAAGCAAATCCCTGTTGGCACGTTCCAAAATTTCTCCTACATCATCGGAGACGAAGAAACCAAGACAGGCGCAATAGTTGATCCTGCTTGGGAAACAGATAGGTTGCTGAGATTGAGCCAGCAGATGGAACTGAAGATCCGCTACGTTATCAATACACACTCTCACAGCGATCACGTCCAAGGAAACGAGCAAGTTGCGAAGCGCACCGGCGCTAAAATTGTCATGCATGAGCAGGCGCCGTTGCGAAAGGACATAGCCGTCAGGGATGGCGATGTCATTGAGATTGGTTCAGTTAGGGCTAAGGTGATACACACGCCGGGCCACTGTCCAGATCACATCTGCTTACTCGTGAATGGGAAATTACTGACAGGTGACACCCTATTCATAGGGGAATGCGGTCGAACCGATCTGGCCGGTGGCGATCCTAGTCAAATGTATGATAGCCTATTCAACAAGCTCCTACCGCTGCAGGACAGCATAGAAGTCTATCCAGGCCACGATTACGGCGGCAAGCCATCATCCACGATTGGATACGAGCGGAAGAACAACTACACACTAAAGCCTCGAACCCGAGAGGAATTCATCCAGTTCATGGCTACGCCGTAAGCGACACCTGAAGCGTAGAGTTCTTGCGCGAACCCGCGAAACCGATCGACACGGAAGTTCTAAGGCGTATCCTATGCGCGATAGGCGAACCTCCGAGCCATACCTATCAGCCGAGTGAGGATAGTTTCCTGATGGTTGAGGCGATCTCCGATTTTCCATTCGAAGGAAAGGAGACGCTTGACGTTGGAACTGGCTCTGGAATCTTGGGGTTGTACGCTGCAACTCAAGGGGCGATCGTAACCGTCAGTGATATCGACGACACAGCAGTACGCCGGGTTGAAAAGGTCGCGCAGTTACTTCGGGTGACGATAAGGACTGTAGTTTCTGACCTCTTTTCCAAAATCAATGGGCAGTTTGATGTCATCATATTCAATCCTCCATATCTGCCAAGCACGGCGATTGAGGATACAACGATCGACGGCGGTCGCAAGGGCAGAGTCTTAACTGAGAAGTTTCTTCGGTTCTTGCCGCGTCATCTCAAGAAAGACGGAACAGCTTTTCTATTGCTGTCGAGCCTAAACGACCCCGCATCCCTGATTCGCTACCATCCGGAATTCTCTTTCATCGTAGCCAAGCGGCGCACCTTCTTTTTCGAGGAACTTCAGGTGCTGCAGCTGACGTTTCGAAACTCCACGAGTCAATGATCTCATGGATACGTCACCTTAGTGGAATTTATCTTCCCGAACCGACTCCCTGAACAGAAGTGTCATCACGCGATTGCACTTCTAGGGGAGACACAGCTGCAATATCTCTCGATGCACATATGGAAACGTCCGACCATCAATTACGTCTGCAGAGATTGTGGTATGGGGACCGACCACTTTGACAACTCAAGACAAAGCATATTTGATATCTCCCAGCGTTCCGTTGGAACTCGCACCCGGAACGGAATATCATGCCCACCTCAAGTGAAAGAGAAGCATCTGAGAAACGAGATCTAGCCGTGGTGGGCAGTTTCTTCTTCTGCGAGATCTGCAATTCTGTCTGTGAATATGACGACTCCGTTTGGCAGGAGCATCAGGAGGACCTGAAGTCTCACAAAATGAAACGCATGCACATCCTACGTTGCTGGAAGTGTGGAAGCGTTGTGCTAGACGCGCATGCCGAATATTCGCCGGAACGCGATCAATTCTGGTGCAGGAACTGCATTGGAGATGCGGGTTACCTGAAATTCAGATCACACGACTAACCGCTTCGCACGTACCGGAAACTTCACGTCCAATGCTTCCTCGTTGCGCCCCAGTACGCCTTCCAGTAGGGATCTGACTTCGGGTACGTCACTCGCTTCCTCCCTTTCCGACTTGTACCGTAAACGTGAAGAGTCCTGGAGGTTGCCTGCCCGATCACGCTTGATTCTATCTTCGCGGCTTTGAGTTTGGCAAGCACCTTCGTGGTTTTGCATGGCTTGCAGGTTATGACCAGACTCCCCTCACTTAGGGAGATTAGGGGGTCGATTTTGAAGAACTTGCAGATTTCCTGAGTCTCCCGAGCTATCGGAATGCTCTGGAGATCGATCTCTGCTCCGAGTTCAGCTGCGCTCGCGAGCTCCAGTACAGCAGCGACCACACCTCCCTCAGTCGCATCATGCATGGAGGTCACTCCTTCCTCATGCACGCCCACTGACACCGCAGTCAAGGCATCTCTGACGGTTGACACTCTCCTCAGGTATCTCCAAGCTTGCTCGAAGAGGCTGGCGCCTAGGGCTCTCTTTACGGTCTTTGGGAATGATCTGGTCAGGACGGCCGTGGTCTCGATCGCCGCACCTTTCGTTAGGATTATGTCGTCATCGGCTTTAGCCATTCTTGAAGTCAAATACCGATCTTCAGCCCCAATGGCACACATGATTCCGCCTCCGATCACCGTATAATCGCATCCTGGGTATCTACCAGTGTGGCCTCCGATGATCGCCAGTCCCAGCCTCTTGCATTCGTTATGAAAACTAGCCCAGTAGTCTGAAAGATCGGAGTCTTTCATTCTTGGTGGAAGGTTGAAGTCGAAGATTCCGTACTGAGGAGCGAAGCCGCTTGTGGCGAGATCAGACGCAATCAGGTTCACTGAAAGCCAAGCTGACTCACGTGCGCCCAGCGATGGTATGAAAGACAAAGGGTCTGCGGTGGCAACCATCACTCTTCCTCTGCCGATCCGGACTACCGCGTTGTCCACTCCGAACTTGGGTCCAACGATGACTTCTCGTCGTCGAGCACCTAACCTCCGGTAGATCACCTTATGCAGGTAAGCACTATCTGGTTTTCCAAGGGACAAAATGTGAGGCAACTCTTCTCCTTTCAAGCCTTATGCAATCATCCTAGGCTACGGTTAAGAAAAATGGGGCGCGGAATTGGGTCGCTCAATTGCCTTGAAGTTAGAGGTACATCTGCAGGACTTTTCGCCGCACTAGTACTAACATCACTAGTTCGCTGACCAGTAGTTCTGGAAATAGATAGCCACCGTTGTAGATCGCTGAGTAGAGGGCAGGATTCATCCCTGCCGGGGCATACGTAGCGAAGAACACCAAACCTGAGATGAAGTGGCAAACAAACCTCCCGCCAATCGCCACTGCCACACCGGCCACAGGTTGTTTGTGGAAAAAGCCAGCCAATCCGAGAGCACCGAATGCAAGAGGATAATCGAGTAGAAACTGAACTGGGTGATAAACGAAAGGCTCCTCAACGAGCACAACCAAGCCAAAAGCAATTCCTGCCACGATTCCGACCTTCGGTCCCCTCCTGAGCGCCACAAAGAGTACTGGAACCATTGCAGCTGCAGTAACCGCACCACCTTGGGGCGCCTGAAAGACCTTGATGAGATGCAGCACGCCAGCCAACGCGACTGCAGCGACTGCCTCCGTCAAAACCCTCGTCTGTATCTTCACCGTCTGTTCTCACCTCCAGGGTTTGTCTGAAGGTCACCGAGGACGGTACAGCAAAAGATCAGTAACGCGAAGTCAGGATCTTTCTCGCGCATTTCCGCTTAGCACGCTCCCTACGCCGGCATTACCCGGATCAGGTTCACGGGGTCGACGGCAATTGTAGCCGTCCTCTCAGCCGGGCTCTCCCAGCTCCCCCGGTACCTTCGCCCACGAATTAGACATTCAAGAATTTAGGCTTAACTGGTGACGAGGCAACGCAGGGTCGTGTTCAGCTTGCAGTGACTGTTGGATTGCGACCACACTTCTTACGGAAAAGCGGTTCAACTAGGGTCTGCTTGCACAATATGAGCGACTAGAGTTGGACGTGTGTCAGCTTCTCGAGGCTTTCCATACCGTTCTTCAAATTGGGATTGGGGATCAATGTGGAGGCATATTTCCAGCCCTTTTGTGACGGGTCATTCTTTTTGAACGGTGCGAAAATCATCATACCCACTACTCTTTCTGAGTCATGATCGAAGATTCTGTCGGCTAAGGCACGGGCAAGAGCAATCTTGCCAATTGCGTTCCTACGATTAGGTGAAGCCGAGGTGGCCAAGACAACCAGCGATGATTCTTTTCGCGGCAATTGCTTGAGCGAGTGAGCTCTCAGACGCAGTAGCTCTCTAAGGAGATTCTGGCGAAGGGATAGGTGGTGTTTCTTTGTGCCGTTTGTGCGCGTCTTGACTTCAATGTACGTCCAACCATCCCCGATAGAGACCGCCAAATCTGCTCGCTTACCTCCGGGCAAGACGGGTTCTGAGCGCACCGCAATGCCGCGCTGACCATAAGTCCGAGCCATACCGCTGACGAGGGCACTATGATCGAAGTTCTTGGCGTATCTGAGTGCAGAAACGTAGATACCGCTCTTCACTCTCGCACATCACGCGTCAAGGTTTCCGATTGAACTATCTTTAGTCTTTTTGAATATTTCCCAGCAAAGATAGCCCATGGATGGACTATTCGTACATTCAGTCAGGCAGAGTTATATTCTGTATGAGCCAAAACGATAGGAAATCGTTGGCATAAGGGCGAAACACATGTCCCGTCGGTCCAAAGCGAAGAGACGCAAGAAAGGTATGGGCTGGGGCGAAAAGATCACCATCGCCGTAATCTTGATTGTTGTAATCTGGGCCGTATACTCCTTTTCACAACCGCCTTCACCTAGTGGGATGACAACGGGCTCAGGCGCACCAGACTTCACTCTTCCAGTAGTCGACGCCAACGGATTGACCGGGCAGAAAGTCTCCTTATCGTCGTTCCGTGGAAAGGTGGTATTGCTGGAATTCATGGTTCCCGGGTGCACACACTGCCAGAAGATGGCACCTGACTTGGAGAGCCTCTACCAGCAATACGGAAGCCAGAACGTCGTGTTCCTAACAGTTGCTGGACCTTGGAATGGTGCCAGCGCAAATGACGCTGCCAATTTCATCAAAACCTATCACTCAAGCTGGATCTACGTGTACGACTCATCAAACACAATCTTCACCACGTACGGAGTCCAAGCAACCCCAACTTTCTTCATAATCACAAAGAACGGCCAAATCGGGACATGGCATCAAGGCGAAGTTGCCTCCGAAACCATAGCCGCGGACCTGACACGGTTCAACGCTTGAGACTAACTACTGCAGCACAAGTCCTCTGTCACCATCATCATCCTCGCCCTAGCCGGCTGGGAGTCTCTGGATACCTCGTCCGATATGATGTCCCTGTTGATTGCCGTCGTGGCAAAGGACATGGTCGGCTCAGGTTCTTGCTGGCCTGCTTGCTGCTCGGCCTCGTTGAGACCTTTGCTTGATCTACATTGAGATCTTAATGGTAGCCCTATGCCTTTTTTGAACGTCCGCGCTCGACTTTGGGATATTGACATTTGGTCTGACCGGACTCGTGCTAGGACGCGGACTAACCTGTTCAAACGATTGCAGGATTGGGTAATAAGGCAGGAAGTGGACGTGTGCGGGCAGTGGTAGGATTGAAGATCTTTGTTGAGAGACTTGGAAGCGTTATCATTGATACGAGTAGAGTATGCCTAGTCGATTGGACGGCAGGTAGGGACGCGGATAGGCAAAATGAGTCAATATAAATCACGCATTTCATGTGATTAGAGAATCTGCCAAGTTGATCATCGATGGCGTACGCGGTCGAGACCGAAAGCCTACGGAAGCGTTACGGCGAACTCGTCGCTGTTGACGGTTTGAATCTTACGATCAAGGAAGGCGAAATATTCGGACTACTTGGGCCAAATGGCGCTGGCAAGACTACAACCCTTTCAATGCTTGCGACGCTTCTGAAACCAACCTCTGGAACAGCTCGCGTCAATGGATACGACGTAATAGAACAATCGGCGGATGTTCGACGATCGATCGGCATAGTCTTCCAAGATCCCAGTAGCGACGATATCTTGACCGGTCGAGAGAACCTGTACTTACATGCCCTAATGTTTGGTGTTCCAAAGCACGAACGCGCACAGAGGATCCAACGCGTACTGAACTTGGTTGATCTGCATGATAGAGCAGACGACCTCGTCAAGAAATATTCTGGAGGCATGCGCAGGAGACTTGAGTTGGCGCGGGGCCTCCTTCACAACCCCAAAATACTCTTCCTCGATGAACCCACTCTAGGGCTCGATCCCCAGACAAGAGAACACATCTGGGAGTATGTAGAGAATCTCGTGAAGACGGAAAAGGTGACCGTCATAATTACGACTCATTACATGGACGAAGCGGACAGACTGTGCAACCGAGTCGCAATAATCGATCATGGCAACATCGTTGCACTCGACACGCCTTCTGCCCTGAAGTCTAAGGTTGGAGGAGAGGTCGTCAAGTTACGGACCAAATCTCCAAGGTTGGACCAGGTAAGGAACCTCGATTATGTCCTCTCGGTCAGCCAATCGGGAAGCACATTGCTGCTGACTGTGAAGAATGCCAGCGCGCATCTGCAAGAAATCCTGAGTATGGTTGGAGAGGTGGCCTCGGTCGAAGTGCGGTCACCAACACTGAACGATGTCTTCCTGGATTATACTGGTCGCGAGATACGAGAAGAATCGGGCGAGGGGGGCGCATTCGAACGAATCGCCAGAGCGAGGAGTGGGCACTGATGGGTGAGCTGGAAGGACTCTACGCACTTTGGTATCGCGAGATGAAAGTATTCACTCGCGAGAAATCGCGCATCGTGTCATCGTTCGTTCAACCGTTGCTTTGGATAGTTGTCTTCGGAGGAGGTTTAGGATCGGCGGTCTCGTTAGGAGGAGTCAACTATCAAGTCTTCATCTTTCCGGGCATCATTACGATGACGATTCTGTTCTCGTCGGTTTTCTTCGGGCTTTACATCGTCTGGGACAAGAAGATCGACTTCTTCAAGGAGGTCTTGGTTGCTCCACTTTCACGCGTAACCATATTCGCCGGGAAGATGCTGGGAGGAAGTGTTGACGCTCTCATTCAGGGAGGAGCAATGTTGGTATTCGGGGTAGTATTGGGCGTCAACTACACGTTGCTGAGCCTGCTGTCGTCATTTCTCTTCATGTTCATTCTTGCGTCAGCTATGGTGAGTCTTGGTTTGATCATAGGCGCGAATATGGGAAGTATTGAGGGATTTCAGTTGATCATTAGTTTCCTAGTATTCCCAATGTTCTTCTTCAGTGGTGCCCTCTTTCCAATCAAGGACCTACCAGCCTACCTGCTAATATTCACGGTGATCGATCCCGTTACGTACGCGGTTGACGGAATTCGTGGCATACTGCTGGGAGTGTCGACCTTGCCTGTCGCGACCGACCTACTCATACTTCTGGGATTTGCTGCAGCTATGATTGGAATTGGTACGTGGAGCTTCACACGTCTCAAGTAGCATGTATATCGGGGCACTGGGTCACTGGCTTCGTTGAAGCACCCTGTGCCATGTCCTGCCAAACACTGAAGTGATCTGAGCTCTCTTCAGTGCTACGATACGGCCCTCTTCAGTTCTTCGATTGAAGTCTCATCTTCTATCGTTGAGTAATCTCCGAGCGGTTTGCTGGCGATTATCGCTCTGATGACACGGCGCATTATCTTGCCGCTTCTGGTCTTCGGTAGTTTGCTTACGAAGTATATGTCACTGACAATAGCGATAGGACCCAAAGTCTTCCTCACCAAATCTTTCAAAGACTGCTTCAATGCGTCATCCGGATTTTGCCCGCCTTTGAGAACAACGAAGGCGACGGCAGTCTCACCTCTGAGTGGATCTGGTCGACCGACCACCGCAGCTTCGGCAACAGCTGAGTTCTGGAGCAGAACGCTTTCAATCTCAATAGTGCCGATTCTGTGAGCTGAGATCTTGATCACTTCGTCAACTCGACCCAAGAACCAAACGTAGCCATCTTTATCTCTCATCGCTGCGTCGCCGGTAGAGTAGACACCCGCGAACTTCTTCCAGTAATTCTCCATGTATCTCTCGTGATCTCGCCAGAGTGTGGGCGTCAATCCTGGAAATGGCCTCTTGACAACGAAAGTTCCCTCGACACCCGGCCCGACGGGTCTTCCTTCGTCATCGACGATGTCAGCATCCACCCCAGGAAGCGGAATTGTGGCGGACCCGGGCTTTATCGGAAGCATTACAATGCCATAAGGATTGCCAACCAGCGGTCCACTAGTCTCCGTCTGCCACATATGATCGATTACAGGAATTCGGTCGTCGAAGACCTTCTTTTGAAGCCACTCCCAAGCAGGCGGATTCAGCACTTCGCCTGCACAAGCCACGAGCTCTACTGAGCTCAAATCGTATTTCTTGGGATACTCATCTCCATACCTCATCAAACCTCGTGCACCGGTGGGCGATATCCAGAGCTTGGAAACTCGATTCTTCTCGATTATTCTCCACCAAATGTCCGGCGTCGGATAGTCTGGTAGGCCTTCGTACATTATTGTCGGACAGCCGAAGATCAGAGGTGCATAGACCACGTAGCTATGCCCAACAATCCAACCGACGTCGGATGTCGACCACCAGACGTCAGTCTCGCGCATATCGTAGACCCATTTGCCCATGGCGTAAATGTAGACCTGATAGCTCCCATGGGGCTGCACTGTTCCTTTGGGTTTGGCCATTGTTCCAGAGGTGTACAGGATGAAAGCTGGGTCCTCTGCTCGCATTCGTTCCACAGGAGCAGCTACACCTTGGCCCTTCTGTATGGCCTCGTCCCATGCGATATCTCTGCCGCTAGTCATAGGTGGAGCTTTTTCGCGTCGCTTCAGAACCACAACCTTCTCCACTTTATGTCCGCCAACCTTGAGAGCCTCGTCCACAACTCCTTTCAGGTCAACCGGATTCCCGCGCCTGTACCCAACATCAGCCGTCACAATGACCTTAGACTCCGCATCCTGCAGTCTGTCAGCCAGCGCTCCGTATCCGAACCCTCCAAAGACCACTGAGTGAATAGCCCCGATCCTCGCAGTGGCAAGCATGGCGATCGCCGCCTCCGGAACCATCGGCATGTAGATTGTTACTCTATCGCTCCGTTTTGCCTGAAGCGCCTTCAAGGCTGAGGCGAAGCGTTCAACCTCGTGCAAAAGTTGATTGTATGTCAGAACTCGATTTGGAAATCCCTCACCATTCTCCCAGATTATGGCGGCATGATTGCCTCTTCCTTTCTTGATGTTGTTTTCTAGGCAGTTGTAGGCTAGGTTGGTGATTCCCCCTTTGAACCATGTGAAGTTCGGGTAATTCCATTCGAACACGGTGTCCCAGCGTTTGAACCAGTGAAGTTCTTCAGCAACTTCCCCCCAGAAATCTGAAGGATTCTCAAGAGCTCGTCTAAGGATCCACTTCAATTGTGGCGGGTATTCTATTTTGGACTCCTTGGATTCGGTCAGATCTGACACCTTTCAACATCGACCTGCAGATACAATGTCATGATCTCGCAGATCGACCGGCTGGAAAGACCACTAGAATATTTGCGTACCGGCATGATTTCAGACCTGATATGAAGAATGAGGCCGAACAGAAAAGGCAGTTGCGCCTACTGGAGACACGAATTCTGCCGACCTCGCAGCCGCGATACCTCAATACAAAACAAATTGACTAATCGCACAATGGAGTCACTTCGAGCCGTCAATCAGAAGCTATGAGAATCAATGACAAGATTCTTCAGTTTGAGGTTTATTTGAGACATCAACGTGGAGTTCTTGGAATCCAGACTCATACAGAAAAGATCGACGTCTGTGAAAGCCCTCAAGAATGCCAGCGTAATTACGATGACAGCGCAGGGCAGCGGCAAGAGCCAGCCAGTCGATGTACTGCTCGAAAACGGCCGTATCTCGCGCGTTGAACAGAATGCGGAGATTCCTTCGGGAGCTGAAGTGGTGGACCTACGCGGGAAGTATGTTCTGCCAGGCTTGATTGATTCGCACTGCCACATTACCTACAGCGGTGGCCACATCGAGGAAGAGCTGAGGTTGGGATCGCATGAACGGACTTTGCGGGCAGCTCACAATGCCTTCTTGGTATTGCTTTCTGGCGTTACCACAATCAGGGACCCTGGCGGCGTAGATCACATTGACATTGCTGTTCGGAACATGATTAATGCTGGGCGTTTGTACGGGCCGAGAGTTGTGGCAGGCGGCCAGATGATCGCAATGACCGGTGGCCATGGTTGGTTCTTTGGCCTTGAGGCAGATGGACCGAACGAAGTACGCCGCGCGGCTAGAAAGCAGATCAAAGCCGGTTGCGATTGGGTGAAATTCATGGCGAGCGGCGGTTTTGCGGAACTCACCGAAGACCCTGGCGCAGCGCAGCTGGATCTGGACGAACTGAAGGCTGGAGTAAACGAAGCAAAGAAAGCAGGCAAGAAGACGGCAGCGCATGCTCACAGTGCGACCGCGATCACGAACGCTGTGCAAGCAGGGATAGATTCGATCGAGCACGGATCGTTCATGGACGATGAGACAATCCAGCTGCTTCTTACTCACAATGTCTTTGTCGTACCCACATTCTCAATCTACCACAAAATGATTGAGAAAGGGATTGAGAAAGGCCTGGCGCCTGCCATCGTTGACCTAACCAAGCGAAGTTGGGACATGAAAGTCGAGAGACTTCTCAAGGCCTACAAGGCGGGCGTCAAGATAGTTGCCGGTACCGATAGCGGATCGCCCACAGCTCCGCACGGTGACTTTGCTGCCGAGTTGGAAATCCTAGTCAAGATCGGCCTAACCCCCTATGAGGCGCTCAGGACCGCCACTGCCAACGCTTCTCAGATGCTAGGGTTAGATCGTGAGATTGGAACGATTGAAGCAGGCAAGCGAGCTGATCTCACTGTGCTCTCGGATGACCCGCTGAAGAACATATCAGCCACGCGCCGGGTCGAAGCCGTGTTCAAAGACGGCAATCTCTACACAATACACGACGGTGAGCTGACGCTCCCTACCGCGGCACTGTGCATCCCACACTAGCGAATCAGCGCCTTAGTCTGATAATTGCGGTATGTACACCATATAGCTTAACGATAAACCAGCAGACGAATATAGCAAGAGAGTAGGTGAGAGAAGTTTGAGTTCAGAATTCAAGATCACTGGAGCGACTGTTAAACCGGGAAGTAAAGCTAGAAGTTACCTGAGAGTGGGACCGTACTTTTACCAGAAGATGCACATTAGGAATTATGTGCT